>Ga0214544_1000426_pt1 | contig 75886 bp, 23 predicted proteins | sample CNSS3metaG_FD_160074 | JGI IMG/M metagenome (GOLD analysis project Ga0214544, IMG submission 160074) | Root nodule microbial communities from cowpea collected in UCLA plant growth center, Los Angeles, California, USA - CNSS3 | ecosystem: Host-associated > Plants > Roots > Nodule | place: USA...
TAGACCAAAGGCTTGCACCTCCAACAGGGCAATTGGCAGAAGCAGTAGTGTTCACAATGACCATAGCTTTGGCATGCACACGTGAGGCTCCAGAGTCCAGACCCATCATGCGTGCTGTGGCACAAGAACTATCGGCAACTACTCAGGCCTATCTTTCCCAGCCATTTGCCATGATAACCTTGAACAAGCTTAGAAGCTTTCAGAAATAGTTTAATGTAGAACTATCCCTGTGGGTTGTCTGTGTTCTGTTGATATTTTAATCTCAAATATTTAGTCCCGGTTGTAATGTTATATTTAAAGTTGAAAGTTAGAAATAGAATTTTATGACGGGAGCAGATGAAGCAAATTTGGTTATGTGTGTGTATATTTTTTTTATTTGTTGAAGAAAGAGCACAACTTGTTTTTGTGGTAGTATAGAATGCATCAAGATTGCATCCGTGTCACCTAACAAGTTTCATAGAAAATAAATTAACTTAATATAGCAATTAACTGTAAACAGGATCAGATATGGAAAATGGGTGCTGCTGCAAGTATTGACTTGAGTACTAATATTGTAGGAGTTCAGCATGCCCTATGTTGAGCTAGAAGTTGCTACTTTTATGAGAATATGACCTTGATTTCGTACAACATTTCCAGCAGCTACGACATCAAGAAAGACGAAGTTTTGGAGGATGGCAAATGTAATAGCCATATTACATTTCCGTCCACCGTTGTTAATAAGGACCACAAAAGTATATTTATATTTTATAGGATATAAATTAATACGACTTTTTTTTGTGTTTTCTAAATTTCCCTTTATTACAAGGATTGAAAGCATAATTTATCCCTTCTGATAGATTAAAATAAACAGTTCATATGGTAGTATTTGATAAGATGCTATCCTAATTCATTCCTCACTTATGATCTGATATTTAGCCATTATCTGTACTGTACACTAGAATCTCATTCTAACTAGGATGCTAAATACGAAGTTTGAAGAACGGTATGATCAAAAATTTGACTCATCATTTGTGTAACAAAATGACAGATACATATGCAAGTCCTCATTGAACACAAAGGACTGAGGGGGACTCAAGTTATGGAGCTCTAGACATCAATCTACCAAGTCTTCCTTACTAAATAAAAATCTTGAATGAATCAGTATCGTCTTGTCAGTTCAATGCTGATTCAGTATATCATATGGCTTAATCCTCAGTCCTTTGACGCTTTGGGGCTTGAGAACTATCTTCACTAGCATGTTGCTTAGGATTCTCAGAAGCTTTACTTTCATGAGGATCCTGCTTCTCATCCACTTTCGATGAGCTTTCCTCAACTTTGGTACTGCCATTGGCTTGATTAGGTCCTGACTCGCAAAGGTCCACTTTGACAGTTTCGGAATCAGTTTTGGCTGTAGAATCTTTCATGGCATCAGAAGAAACTCCAGATGGACTCTCAACGGCAGTCGGTGATGCCTTAAATGTTTCAATGCCAGATTTGCACTGTTTCTCAAACATCATCTGAAGGTACCTTCCTTGCTCTTCTATTCGCAACTGTAGATTTCTTTGAATCTAACATAAAAAATAAGAGAGAAATGTATCAAGATCACAGCATTGGAAAAAGGATATTAGAGCAAAAGTCCCATACTCCAAAATTGTAGTAGGCATAACCTATGAGCCAAATAATATAATAGAAATTACTTTCACGCTTCCAAGAAAAAAGCAAAAAGTTCTCACTATTGTCGCCAGGGATATCTGTAGTCTATGTGGCTAAATATAGTAATCATATTCTTTTATGCCTCTCAAAACAAAAAGGGTAAAAAGATAAAGAAAACACACAAAGTTCAAAAGAAAGTTTACAAGATTTGTCAATTCAATGAACATGCTCTGTTTATAAAGAGAATTAAAATCACCTCTTCCCGTTTTGAGGTAGAATGGCAACTGGTTTGAGGGTGTATGGTGTTAGGTAGCTAATCACCATTAGTAGTTAGTTATGTCAGTCTAATCACTACAAGGGGTTATGTTGACAGGTGTGCAACTTGATGAGGCCCATTGACAGTGAGATTATGTTAGTAGACCAATAGCTTTATATAAATTAGAATAGGGAATTAGAATAGGCATAGAGAGGGATTTCATCTTTTCAAAGGTGAAGAGTTGGGGCCTTTAGGTATAGCTGAGGTATAGACTTTCTAAGTTCAGCAGTATCTAATGTTTTCAGTATTTTGGGAATATCTAGAAAAGGCAGTTTTCCTTCTGTTTCTGATACAATTTTTTATTATCTGGTATCAAAGCCGGTTGTCAATACCTCTGGGAAAACAACCTAAGAAGGGTTTTGGTGATAGAGAGTTCCAATCAACGAAAAATTTTAATCAAGTATTACCCAGTAAAGTTTCACATAATGAAAGTCATCAAAACGTCAGCTTTCAGGTCTAATGCTTTGATAAGGAATTAGGTATTATGGGGTGTCTAAGTTCAACATTGAATAGTATGAGAAGCTTAATGAGGTGTTTAAGTGTTAGATTCTCCCTTCATATCTAGCTGATGCTTGCCAACTGGGCAGTTCAGAAATTACTGGAAGTCAGCCTGATCTGCAGGTTATGAAGGTATTGGGAGTAGGAAAGTGTCCTCTTCTCAAAAGAACTAGCTTATTCTGTTAAGAATTTAATTCCATAAATTTAGAAATATTTATCTTCCTCCACAACTTTTATGGGAAACACTTTCCTAGCCTCTTAGCAGGTTTCCCTTAAGGTTTTTTTAAAGTGTGATTCTAGATAGTACTTGCAGAGAGGCATGGTTGGTCTTTTGAGCAGCTTCTTTCTGCTGTTGATTGCTTAGTAGCTTTTGGATGAGTCAGGATCCTCCTGTTTTCTACTACAATTATCTAACATTGAAGTGAAACTAATCTATTGACTATATATTGAGACAGCTTTGTACTCAAACAAAAAATAAGAGTAAAAAGGCACGGAACACGAGAGGAATAGTAAACCATATTAACTCCTTTCCTTCTAGGCAAGTTACATTCTTTAATTACTTTCACCAAAACACCAGTTGAAGTTCATAATGCTAGCAAGTTCTGAAAGCTTATTCTCACTATTTCCATGAAGCTATAAATGATGGATTTTGATAGTCATGCTGTGACAGAAGTACACCTTGAAAACTAGCCTTTTGAATCACATTTCTAGGTTTTTAATAATTCAATGATCACATTAGAAGAAAATTTCCAGAAGAACAGAGTTTGTACCTCAAGCTGTTCATGCAACCGCTTCTGAACCTCCATCTGCAGTCGCAGAGCTTCAGTGATCTCAATACCACTGTCAACAATTCAGTTATAAAATCATTGTAACAATCAGTATTCATGTCTGTGCATGCATCAAATAAGAGCAAAAACTCTACATAGTGCCATTAAATATTAATACTATCGTAACCCTTGTCCTAGATGGGTCAAAGAAAAGCTCTTTCCTGATTCCAACATAACCCACTAAAAAGAACATTGATGCAAACTGTCACTATCTAAAAATCCTCCTCTTTTTTTATTACTTCCATATATTTATTCTTTGACCTTTCCCTAATTTTTTGTTTATCTACCTGTTATCTTCTCCAGTTAAGTGATAATAAGATTTGGATAATTACTGACAATAGAAGAAATAAGCTTTACAGGGATGAAACTCGATGCAAGTTGAATACTAGTGCTATGAGTGTTAGTGTCAGTCTCTAGGATCTAATTACTACCTAGCAAATGTAACTGGATATAAAATTTTCCAGCCAGACAGAACAAATAATTAACACAAATTAAAACTGGAAAACTTACGGTACACATTTTTAAGTTCCAAAAGCCATGTTTTCTTAAAATTTGAAGAGAAAAATACAACATATTTAACATATGCTGAAAATATGTATTAGCAAAGTCTCATCAGAGAACAAAGTGTTGCTGAACAGTTTGATGTATCAATTTTCATTGAAATACAAAACTACAAAAGAGAATTTTAAATAGAAATACATAGTTTACTTACGTTTTCAAATCTAGAGATGATATCTCTTCAATTGGACTTAGTTTTTTCTCTGCAGCTCCTGCCAATAGTCAACAAATTGTGAATTTTAGAACCACAGAGAAAGTTCATTGCTCTAGATTTCAAGAGATATACTACACGCTACTTCAAATAACAGACTTCAAATATGTAATGGCAACAGGCAAATAACAGACTTCAAATAGAGTTAGGACTCATAATCTCACAACTAAGTCAAGCCAAATATAGGAAAAGAATCCATGGAAACTTGCATATTAAATGGTTTCATAATAAAGAAGCCAATGACAAGGCAAAAGAAAAGAAAAAAAAAAGGTCATATACCATAAACAAAAGGTGAAGCCAAAAACATGTAATCAAAATATTACTCACAAAGGGATTAAGATCCACTGGCAATAATGTAAGACTTCACTTGCACCATTCAATAACCTCTTATAGAAGGTTTTATTATTGTTTGAAAAGCATATTTAGAGTAAAATTCCAATTATCTTTTATATACAGCAAATTAGCTTCCCATCAATATGAAATTCTATGAGAATCGTCAACTTGGTAAAAGCTTTTGCACAAGTTTCACACATGAAAGTGTTATTCAATAGCCAATTATCTCCGCATCCATACATGAAAAACATAAGCTATACAGTATACAGATGGTATATGTCCAAAGAATTGTGTACCTTCAGATGACTCGGGCCTATATCTAGCTGTCCTGTACTTCTGCATTTCATGAAGTAATATGTTTTATCAAAAGCATGCAAGGAAACAAACTAGGAAGACAAAGAAAATGGTATACACCTGTAAGTGGCTTTTAACATGGTATATAGTTAGTCCTTCAACTTTCATAAGCTTCAGCACACCTTTAGGGGTAGCTCCTGTAAAAAGAAAATGGGAAAAAATAAGAGCCAGAAGTTTAAGAAACTATGGCCTTTCTCTGAAAAGAGAAAAGAAGATCGACATACTTTCACTCCCACCAAGTTGGTTGACAGCCTCCACAAATGCCTCATGAAGCTCAGGTGTCCAGCGCATTCGTGGCTTGGAAGGTACCGAATTTGCTGACGAAGATGGGGCAACACCAACACGATTTTCTCCAGATGAAACACTAAGTTGTTGATGGCTTTGGGATTGGTGTCCTATTGGAAGTTGTGAAGATGAATTTGAGGCCTGGTACAATGCCTTATGAAATAAAATGAGTTTCTAACACATTCCTTGAATAAATAGCTAATAAGTATACTCTGCAAGCTCATGTTGGTTTGATAAATTAAAAAATTTAACCTTCGGTTCAAGATCTTGAATGTTGTCAGCAAGAAGATCATTCCAATTAGAAGTCAACGGATCATCATCACCGATTAACTGGTCAGCCCACTCCTGCCAATCACTTCGCTTAGAATACTCTTCATTTGCCATAATATTGCCGGCACTGCTTTCTACTTGACTATTATCAATTGAGGTATTGGGAGGGAAATCAAGAAAGCTAGACAGGGAATCTGTATGCCAGGAAACACTGTTTCCATTGGAATAAGGTGTTGATGTTGTAGAAGGTAATGGCTCACTATTTGAAGAATAAGATAATGGCAGTGAAGCCATGTTATTCAATGACTGTGAAATAAAAGGAGTATTTATAGGGTGCTTTTCATGAGATGAAAAGGATGAGTGATGAAGATCAGTTGAATATCCAGGAGAAGATGAAAACATATGCCCAACAGCTCCGCTGGTAGTTAAATGATTTGAACGAGTAAAAGGTTTTGCTTTAAGCTCTTTTTCCATAAATGCTGGCTGAGAATCAGATAATTTGGGGCATGTCCCTTCTAGAGTCATTGGAAGGACAGGCATCGATGAAGGAAATGCTTCAGACATCCCCAAGTTATTGTGTTGCTTAGCATTTGATCTTTCAATAGAGAAAGTAGGACGTGCTTCCATAATTTTCCTAAATTGTTAATTGAAAGGATAAAAGTGTCAGCTAACTAGTCAAACTGGGCAAAAGCTTTCAGACTTTACATTTTCCCTTGGATTGAAATGCTTACCAGAAAAATTCTACGAAGGTTGTTTTTTGTTCTTGATGCCCAAACCAGACAAGTTGTCATCAATCTTCACAACGTGAAAGAAAGAAAAAAAGATACCTTAGCATCAGTTAACCAAAATTAAAGCAACTCACTTGTTTCTTCAGACTGTATAACATCATAATGAATGTAAGACAAATAAAAATATTGTGTAATCATAAACACAAATCCAAACATGAACATATGGACAATTTAAAAACCTTAAACCATCATAACTGTTAATCACAAACCTTGAAATTGAGTACAAGGTAAATATCCAATGCCCTGGATTTCAATGTATTTGAAATATGAAAACTAGCTTTCTGGAAGTTACTGTTAATTAAACTTACACTCTTCTTGATTGGAAAATAACACCTATCTCCTTCGCAACTCCATTGCTTTGATATTGTGAAGGGTAATGTATGAATTGTTCAGATATAAAAATAGTGAGGTACGTCTTTCTTATAACAATGATTGGCAATGCATAATATATAAAGTAAAGGAGGTGAACTTCTATGGGAGATACAACTGTCTAAATTATAACTACAAAATATGCTTTGATACACTTCTATTTGTCAAAATAAGCTGCTAAATGGTGCAACAAAATTCAGACACTAAGTATCACAGTATGAAATGACAAAGAAAGGGGTTGAGTGAAAATTTTAGGAGTATGCAGAACGACCCTTTAAGTGTGATTGTATAATACACTGTCCTAAAGAACAGAAGATGAATTAAGAGAGCAAAATAAAGACTTTCTAAGTTCCCCTTGACAGAAAAAAATGCTTTACTGTCATCATGCAATAGGAAACAAAGTCTGCAAATTACACATCCCACTGATGTATGTATAAGTGCGAACATCTAGGTTAACTATCAACTTCACCATCGATGCTGCTGCTCAGTAAAAGTTTAGTTTACTGACTAAACAAAAGTCCACACATCAATAATGACGAGCTTACGCAGATATACAAAATTTGCACACGAATAACGAGAAAATACATGTTCTCTCCCACATAAACTGCAAACATCAAGTTTCACTGTTGCATTATGCATTGTTCATAGTAGGCAAAATATAAGTAACAAAGAGTTCTATCCGTATCCCAGACTCTACCAAGTGTCAGTTTCTTCCCAACAGTTTTCACACGGTTCAAACTTCAAAGTGTTAAACGGGCTCAAAAAACAACACAGATAAATCAACCCAACATGCAAGTCACCACTGTCAGGCTCCTCTATAAAAAGTAATTAAAAAAAATGTATAAACTGATGATCAAACATATCCATAGCAAAAAGAATAAGACCCCTTAGGACGCAATTCACACCCCACAAACAAATCTTCACGAGATATGCATAACAAAACGCATGCAAACTCACAACCTATAAAATTAATATAAAAGAAAAAATTGGGTAAATTAGGAACAGACTTCCTACCAAGGTAGAACCAGTACACAAAGAAAAGGAATAGAAGCCACCCAATGCGAATTGGACCCAACAATCAACGAAAAATGGGGGAATTTAAGAAAAGTGTGTCTTCGCAAATAACAGAAAATACAGAAAAGGAAGGAGGAGGAGGAAGAGCAGGAAAATTCACGAAATCGGTTGCGTCAAACTCTTACCCGTAAAGGGTTCACGTGAAGCTGGAAACTTTGATGCAAACTAGGGCGGGTGCTTTAAATTCCGTCACCGGCAAGGAGAAGGTTGGGTGCTGGCAAGGAGAGTGAACGGTGACAAAGGAATGCGCTTTGGCTTTGGCTCCCTTTTGGAGGAATAGCCGGAACCAACTCTACGCGCCAGCGTGGCGCGTGAATGTCACTCTCGGTGATTGAATTGGTGTGTGGTAGTACCATGTAACGTTCATTCCACAATGTAATTATGTTTGATTCTAACATAGGACCTTGTCTAAGACTATGGTCATCATGGAACCCAACACAAAATATCTAACGGTGTACACGTCAGGTACAGGTTCACTTGGTTTGCACCCTATAATTACCAAAATGTTTTTTCATTTCTCTCAAAAGCCAAAACTAGATTCATAATTTCAAAGGTAAATATTAATTATAGTAACTATCTGAAAAGTTAATTAAATTATAATAAATATATAGAACAAATTTTAAAATATTAAATTTTAGTTTTAATTTTGTTTAACTAATATAAATTTATGTTTGTCTTTTAAAGTTTGTTTTTCCTTGCTTTAAAAGTTATGTATTGAAAGGTAATTAAATATTAGTCTTTAAATTGATTTTATTTAATGCAGGTACACTTAATAAATTTTTATTCAAATTTGTATATAATTAATTAATACTAATGAAAATAGGTGTGTATTATTTTTTATTAATAATAAAAATTAATAAATTAATAAATTTATTATTATTATTTTATTATTATTACAGTTATAAAAATATAAATATTTTTATAACTTTATTTTAAATAATTTTATTTATTTTGTATGTAGTTTTATAATTAAGAAATTATTAGATTTAAAATAACGGTCTAATTAAAAATGGTTTACTTTAAAGAAATCACAATTTAAACAGTAAAATTAATAAAATAATTATTTAATTTAAAATATTTAAAGGATAAAATTGAAAAACAAATTATGTAAAAAAAAAACATTATATAGATATAGACACGTAGGAGAAATTTTAAAATTATATATATGACAATAACAATTTATACTTTTTATGTTTGACACGAATGATTTTTAATTAAAAGTATAATTAAATTGAACAATGATATTTTAACTCTTTTTTCATCTATTTTTAAAGGGTGATCGAAGTCATGGATTAAAATTGGATAAAAATATTATTATTTAATAAAATTAAATGTTAAGTATGTTTTTAATATTTAACACGTGAAATTAGGATTCATTCATATATGAAACTTTGATATAATTTGGTTCAAAATTTTAATAATATATGTACATAGTTATTTTACTCAATTACATTAAATTTCTTTTAGCGTATCAAACACTAGCATTTGAGTGATTATTACCATTATTTAACATCTTCACTACAACTTATTTAACACGTCAACAACGCATTTAATACGTCAAAAAGAAACAATTATATTAATTATATTAATGTAGTACACATAATATTTATTTATTGGACACTAATATATATTTGAACTATCAATTTTGGAAGAATAAGTATTTAATTGTGTCATTATAAAATCAATTAAGAAACATATTTTTTTATTCATGAAAAGTATTATTGATTGGATTTAATAATATTAAAATTAAAATTACTTTTAATATTTAATTTAATTTACTTTTATAATATTATTTTCCTTTAGTTACAATCCCATTAAATTAAAATAATTTATGTTATAACTCTTTTTTCATGTAATTATAATCACATTAAATTAATATTTGAATATATTAAATTAAATTAATTTTTAAATCATAAAAAAACTGAAGTGCTAATAAAATTTTATTAAAGTGTAACATTTTAATATTATTGTAAAACTTGCAAAAACAATTTTAAAATAATAATAATAATAATAATAATAATAATAATATCAGTGACGACTACGATGTAGGACGATGAGATCACGTCATAAAAGTATCTTGTGAAAAAATTATATTGATATGATCTTAATTTTTAAATAATGCTCACAAAATTCATGCAAGTGGAGAACTTTGGTTTATTTATTTTTTTAAAGTGCGTGATTTTCTGTGGCTGGACAATGTTAATCAGAGATCAAGGAAATCCAAAGTGGAACCCATAGATTTGTGTGCTGGTTTGCCATTTTTACTCTTTTATCAAAGTTTTCATTGTTCAAAATATATAACAAAGGAATAAAGAGAGAGAATTATAAATATTTGAAGTTTTAGTGATTTGTGAAAAAAAAAGCAAATTGTAATCTTTGAAAACATTTATGCATGAGTAAAAATTAAATATACTGCTTTTTTGGATAGAAATTAAAACTTAAAATAAGAGAAAACAAAATAAAATAAATAGTTTAATTTGCAAAACAAAAGATAAAAATGAAATGGAAGAAAAGTAAAATGTTGGAACATAATAATAATTGGATTCTGTGTTGTCATCATTAAGACCCTCCCCCACCTTACACTTTTTTGTCTTCTTATAAGTCATCATGTGTGAAAGAGAGTCTCATTGGTACAGCTTCTTACAAGCAACTTGAGAAAATTAAAAGTATTTGGCCCATGGACCACATTATACATTATTTTCACATTTTAGTACTCACCTTAATTTAAGAGCTCTTCAAATAAGTAATTCGGATTGATTTAACTCCATCCATTACGGATCACAGTGAATTACCTCAATTTAATTTATTTATTAGTGAACTAAAAAAATTCAAATCTAATCTGATTTATCATGAATTAATGAAAAAAATATTTTTTTTCTAATATAAAAAAAAAATAAATTATAATTTTGATTCAAATATAAATAAATTTTAATAGAATTCAAATGAATCAAAAAAGATATTAAACTTCAACTACAAATCAAAATTAAAGAAATATAAATGTGTCAGCTAAAAAAAATAACCTAACTAGACTAACCTCGAATTCAATCTAAGTTAGTCGGATTCAAGATAGACTGAGTAAAAAATTAATCCGAATTAAAATTTGTAAAAGAAATTCAATCCAATCCGGTCCAAATCCGTTGTGGATCGGGTTGACTCGCGAGTTTCAATTTATTTTGACAACTCTATTAATTATTATGTTAATTATTTTTACAAGCCAGATAAATTTGTTATTATTATTTCACAATATCAAATACTAACTTCAGAAAACATAATTGAAAGTTAACACCACACTAAAACCAATCAATCAATCAATTTTTTTTACAATAACTAGTGATCATAAAATCTATAAATATTAGGTATTCAAAAATATATTGAAAACCATGTCATCAACACTTGAAAGTTACTTTTATGTATTTTACATAGCATCTATTATTCCCAATGAAGAAGAAAAGTAGAAAATAGAGTTCATTATGTTGGCAAAGAAGAAGAAAAGCTAGCATGACCCTTTTCAATAAATAGCCTTTTTCCTTTTCCCACATGTTTTTTATTTTTATTTTTTTTCACAATGAAGTAAGAAGAGTTCCATTTTGATAAACCTTTGACATAGATGAAGGGACAAAAGCTTGTGGTAATGGTGATAAAGGTAAAAGCTTTATATATATAATGGTGATAAGTGGTAGAGAGTGAGAAATTTATGCTTTATAGTAAATGGAATTTGGTAGTTTGAATGTTCTATTTGGGATAGGAAGTCCATCAAAAGTGCTCCATTGATCTCCAACAATGCCCCATATGCGATAACCTTCATCAACCAATTCTTGTCTCACCTTAGAATTGTACTTTTTTACTTCCACCAATTCATCATCAAAACCCCTGCCAAGTTATTCAATTTTGTTTCACCATATCAATCTAAGCATTGAATTAAACTTTTTACTGATTAATGTCAAACAACTGCGAACATTCATAAAATATTGATTATTTATAAAAGAAAATAAACTTAGTAATTTAGTCGTCCATGATTCACTCTGATTTTTATATTTTTTTTTTCACTCATTCGAGTTTCAACATATTTTAACTTTGTCATTTTCATTAAATTGTTGTTAATGTATTGTGAAAGGCATCACATGTCAAAATCTAAGTCATGATTTATGTAGGAATTTCTTTGTACTTTACTATATTTTGACATGTGATAGTTTCTAAAGAGGATTAACATCAATTTAATGAAAGAAACAAAATCTACTATATTTAAAATTATTGAAACTAAATTGAGTAAAAAAAAGTTTATAAAGACCAAAATGAATCATAGACCTAAATATAGACACAAAAGAGAATCATAAACTTAAATATGGAGACTAAATTACTAATTAAACAAAAAATAATAATACTACTTTGTATTATAAGTTGAATAAAAATGAATTAGATATATAAGTCCAATTCTCTTTATAAATTATCGCTATTAGGAGATTAATTTCATGAGTAAATATAGAGTGTAGATAATGAATTAATTACCTCAATTTAAGAGTAGTCCAACCATGGTACCCAACATTGACTAGGTTGTCTACTGTGGCAGATCTAAGACTTTCCTTTCTCGAAGAAACCAGAAAGATTTTGAATCCTTTGTTCTTTATTTCATGGAAGAGCTCCAATGTGTGATCAAGAGCTGGTGCCTTGCTTTGCTTCATCCATGCTTCTAAAGATGTTAAATTCAACTTTTCTCCCCTTGTATATTTTAATGTTAATAATAATCAACAACTAACACAATAGATTTAATAATCAAGAACTTCAAAACAAAATTGTCCATTACACATGATTCACTCTGCATTTCAAACCTTTGCCTTAAACTAATCTAGCTAGATTAAGAAGTAAAGTCTGATTAGATAATGATTTCGTTACAGAACAAACTCAAACAATATAATCTTGAATCCAAACATTAACCAATTATGTGCAACTCTTGATTTTATTTCAAGTATACCAACTTTTTACACCTTTTTCCATTCAAATGGAAGTAGATTTGTTCTTTTTTTGGCTACATCAGATTAGCTACTAACCTAATTCACCTTTCTTTGAAGAATCTTCACAGAGACGGAATTTTGGCTAAATTCTAGGAACAACTTTGGGAACTTTCTTCAGTGGAAATAAAAGAATGTGGAGTGACTTACACACGTCACTGAATGACGCATCACAGATTGCACTTCCTTGGTAAAAGACACAGCACAAAATAAACAAATTGAACCACAAAACTCAATTGATTCCACCACATCTTAACCATTTATGACATGAACCAGTTTTGCACCCTTTGGACAAAAACAGCAGCAACTGAATCTACTCAAGAGTCAGCATGACAACATTTTAAGAAACAAATCTGATGAAAAAAAAAAGTAGCCCAGACATGATTCCAACTAGTAAACATTAAACAACAATATCAGCTTTTTCATGAGATTAATTCAATGTTTTCTGAGTGCATTGTGGACACCTAGTCATAGTTAATGTTTGAAATCTGAACGGTTCCCATGATTATACTATACCAGATTAGAGTAACACCAAAAGTTAATCACATGTGTGTACACTATGTATATATATAATAAAAACAAAAGGCTTAGTAGTATTAGGCACTTACCCAAAACCATGCTTCTTATAATAAGGAATTGTGGACAAAAGGGTCTCATCAATATCAAAAATCCAGGAATCTTTGCCATCACCTTTCAAAGTGCAGCATCCACTGAGATAGAGCCTAATCTCTTCCACTGCTCTCATAGAGTCAGCTTTGTACTGAGATGAAGTCATGTACTTCTTCACATGCTCCACACATTCTTGAGGCACAACACTGAACTCCCTAATGTTGTTTAGTTCAACATTGATCCTCCAACTCTCACAGTAGCTCTTCAAGTTGTCTCCAACCACTTTCTCTCCGAATCTTTGGTTCAGTATGTTCCATTCTGGATTCACTTCCTCAACACTTTTTCCCCATCCTAGGTTCAGAATGTTCCATTCTGGACTCACCAACCCAATGAAGAGGCCTAATATGATCAGAGAGAGTGCCAGAAGCTTGGCCATTTGCACACAACACAGAGAGGGAGAGAAGAATTCTGTGAAAAGGAAACTGAGTAAAGAAAATACATATAGGCGTGAAATGGAGTGTGGGACAGACACACAATGATGTAAAATTTGTGTGTAGAAATTTGACAGATGATGTAAAATTTACATAAAGACAGTGTGAATTGTTCAACATTATAGTATAATATACATACCCTTTTAAGGGTATGTGAAATTGTAGAGAAAAAAGCATCCTTTGCATGTAATTTTACTGGCAAATGTAAAATACAGAGTGTATTTAAGCTTGAAAAACAAAAGTAGAAGTAGTATTTTGCATTGCTTAGTAATTCAGAGTTTGGGGTCAAGACTCAAAAGTACTATACCAGTGCTTTGTGCAGTTGGATAATTGACAACTATTTTAGTGATTATAATTACAAGCATTAACTTCAATAGCACTGCATTGAATGTCCTGCATGTGAGCCTTATTATTTCGTTCCACTTTATTGGTTGCGTTTGTTAATCATGTTGGTTTAGATGTCAACCCACTTACTAAATACATAAACTGAATGTAAAGAAAATGAATACATCAGTGTTATTATATGTATCAAAACATGGATACCTTTTACTAATTTACTATTATAAACTACTGTTATATACAGGTTTGTACATAAAATTCAACCTTACTTATGCCGCAATAGAGGACTTCAAGTAGAAGCTATAATCACACTACCTTGTTGCACATCACCTATTAGTGAGGATTTTAAATTATTTTATGTGTTTGTTCATCCATATTCCAGGTTGGAAGAAAACTTCTTTCGGCTAACTTTTACTAACCTTTAAGAATTTTGGGCCAGTCGATCATCATTGCCACACATCACGGGCACCTTATCTTTGGACAGCCAGTGAAATCTTATCATTGATATAGACATATAGATATTTTTAAAGAGTTCTATATTTTATATTCTCCTAAGCCATATAAACAGATATATGAAGTAGTTCACCGCATAGAAAGGTTGGACTGTCTTCTTAGATATGAGAAAAGGTTACAAAAAAGGTTGAATGAGTATTTATGCATAAAGATGATAAAACTGCTTTTTTCTAACAGAAACAAAGGATTCATCTTTTGAAACAGGAAAATCGCTTAGAGGATTAGTTTCTTTGAACAGAAGTTTTTTTCTTCCAATCATCATGAATTCAAAAATTTAACTGTCGACTACTTGTTGATTAATATTTCATACTATTGATGAAAAAACTATACAGATACTTAAACATAATACTCTATAGTTAAATTACCTTTACAATGTTATATGAACTATATGTATGGACTACAAAGTTATTTATTCTATCAGTTCTTGTTGTTATTACTTTGAATATGAAATAAATCTTGCTAAAAAGATTACCCATTTTATTTGCGCTTAAAATTTGATTAAGGATTAATCCATAATAATGTCCAACTACTCTATCCTACCAAAAAGATAGAGTCTTATGTTAGGAGAACAACAAAAATGATTCTTTTTATTATTGGCATGGACAATATTCTGAATCCGAATTCTCATTCTGTTTGAAAAGATGTTTGTAGGTTCTTTAATCTTTGGATTCCCATATGGCAGAGACACAGTGACATACAGGTATATTAACAATTGATTAAGTCGGTAATTTGGTTGTGTAACAAAAGGATTAATAAGGGGCCCGAAGAGAAACAAAGTAAGCTGCATAATATTCTAAATGTTCCAGCTAAGGGGAGCAATTTTGCCGACTTTTGTACCTTATTTTGTTGAAAACTAAATGAGGTACTGATATGGGTTAGTGGATCTTTATTTTCCACATCCATGCCTAAAAAGTAGATATCGAAAGGGAAATTGAACTGCATAAAAAAAGAAAGCCTATAAAAAAGGATAATTAAGAGAACAGCTCATCCAAGTGGCCCACTTGTAGTGACTGTAAAATGAAATTTCAACAGATCCCAAGAGAAGAGAAGAGTGAAAATTATCATTAAGACACAGAATACAAATTTGCAATCACAATTGCACAGACTCAACAACATTGATGCCTTATTCCAAACTTTAACTCCTGAGCTATGCAGAACAAAAGATTGAATGACAAATTACCAAAGCATGTTTACAATTAAGCAATATGCCAAGTATGAGCATAGTGGAATGAGAATAAGCTGTAGGAAAACTTATTATTCATCTCAGAAAATGTAACTTCAAATTTCACTTGTTGATGATGTATAAATAACCATAGTGGGTAATACTAATATACAGGTACTTTTGAAAACGTCCTTTGAATTGTGTCATAAAAATGAGGAAAGGAGAAGATTATAAGGAAAAGATATATGATCAGGCAAGAGGAGGAAAAGGGGTGTGGATGTGGTCGTTTGAAGGGCCATGATCATCACTGAAGTTGAGGCAATAACTGCGAAAATCATAGCTGAATTGGGGACCTCTCTTGTGCCATCCAGTAGTTTTCTTCCAGCTATGCTTCAACTTGGAAATCAGCTGTCTGAGAACTCTTGATGAAGTGCCACCACCAAGTAACCTCTTTCTTGGATCATTACCAAGTGTGACTAAAGGGCTAACTCTCATTTTTGCTGTGAACTGAAGCTTCAAGAACTGAGTTCTTTGAGATGTATAAAACTGTGACATTTTCATTCTGCTGGCTGTGCTACCAAGCTTCACATTTAAGATGAAGTGAGAAGATGTGTTGCTATTAGAAATGCATCATGAGGAACTGGACTGGATGAGTGTGGACCACACAAGGAGGGTACCGAGTATAAGGTGTCAACTTTTAATTTGTGGAAAATGAGGAGCGTGATCGTCATGGACTCTGCAAGAAGTGATAAAGTTTAGTTTGTTGCCTTTTCAAAGATTAATAATGGTCCCAGGGTGTAATGGTGTAACATCAATGAAGTGCTCAAGCACTTTTCTGAAGAGTCTTCTATACGAGTATAGCTACCTACCAGTACTTGCAGTGTGCATCATTTGTGATTTACCGTGTTTTGCTCGTGGTTTGGCAATTCCTCTTATGCTTCAAGGTATGAAAACAACCAGATCAGAAACGATTCCTTTAACTTTCTTTCATGCTCTGGTGTAAAAGAAATGAAGTTCACCAATAAGGGTAGGATTGAACTACCTAAAACGAAGGTCTTGTCCCTTTGGGTTCAATTTCGGCTGGTTATCCATTTATTCATGAATTTATCGCTTAAAAATTTAAATTTGTAGCATAGACGTCATGCAACGCCCTATCATAACAAATTGGGTCCAAAAAATAGACTAAGCCCCAAAGAACTAGGTTTGAGTTGTGGGACAAATAATCTCATTGCTTATTTAAGTATAATGTAAAGGTACGCATAAAATATGCCTTTATATTTTATACAACCATCCCACTACTATATATAAATATTTACATATATTTCTTTTTATTATCTGAGTATTACATTTTATTATTAAAAAGGTTATCAAATAGGTATTTAAGAATACTGATTTCGGAATGCTATTTTCCCAAAATTTAAAAAAGAACCTGGAATGCCACATACCAAACTATACACAAATCAAAGCCTGCTTTCTACGATACCGAAACTCTCAACCTTTTTGGGTAATACCAAGCAAGATTGCACAGGGAGAACGACGAGATAGAGAGTAAACTATTAATATGATCAATTAAAACTCTTTAACAAATTTTATGTTATTACCAAATTCCACTATTTTGCGAAAAGTCTTTACAATCTCATTTTTACTCACTCCCTTCGTTTGATGAGTGAATCATTTGGTATCTAAATCATACAAAAAGGTTACATTAATTAGTAATTCTTTTAAAATATCTTGGGCATATACTTTTATCATTTAATAAATAAAAAAAATATTTAATAAAATAAATAACTTTTCCTTTAAAAAAAACATAAATTTTCATTACATTCATAAAACTACATATATTTAATTGATTTTTTTTCTTCATAATAAATTAATCATAAAAACACAAAAAAAAATATAATTACATATTTTAATGTAATAAAATAATAAATTCACACCTCTAAGTTACTTCATTTCATGAAATACTTCAAATTCTAAAGGCATTTGGCTAATCAAAAGAAATAGGCAGATTACTGTAAAACCCGTTTAGAAAAAGAATAGATTATAATCATTCTTAAGAAGAAAGTCGAAAAGAAAAACAGTTCACAAAAATCTTTCCATAGAACTTCTGTAAAGAAGTTCAACATATTGCAAACATTTGATAGAACTTGTTACAGCACATCCTCACATTCATCTAAACATTCAAATTAAACTGAAGAAACTGCTGCGATTATTCTCTACTCCACTCAATTAAAAATAACACTCTTGATGTTCCGCAGTTCACTACAATTATTTTCCAGTAACTCCTTCCTTAAACAAAAACACTTTATAACGAAAAGTATGCTAGTTTTCTTCCTTGATAAATTGAAAACAGAATTAAACGCCCCGAGTCTCAAGCGACTGCAGAGGAATATTTGCTGGGAGAATCCAATTAGAATTGTCAAGATTTAAACACAAGATTCATAGTAGATTACATCAGTAAACTAAACATTCATGTTTTTCAACATTACAGTTGGTCCGTATTACCTTTCTTAGGAATTAAAATTCATCACACTACTCCCAAAGGACCATCCGACACTTACTACACGATAAGAAAATCAAAACCTAACAAATTCATTCCGCATGACTGCAATGCAACCAGTCTTATCTTGCGGACAAGACATGCTATTCCTCTCATATAATCTAAACATTATTAAATCTACCAGCATTACAGAGGGTCCGTGTTACCTTTCTTAGGACTTAAAATTTATCACACTACTCCCGAAGGACCATCCGACACTTACTACACGATAAGAAAATCAAAACCTAACAAATTCATTCCACATGACTGCAATGAAACCAGTCTTATCCTTGCGGACAAGACATGTTATTCCTCTCATCTAATCTAAACAATCATTAAATCTACCAACAAAGCCATGCACTCACAACGACAGAAACAGTATAGTAAAGCAAATTCAACAATAAAATAAACGGCATAGCAAAGAAAAATTAAGAAAAGAATAAACAAAAAAAGCTCCTTTAACTATCAATAATTCCCATCAAAACAAAAACAATATATGTGACTCATTGTCTGCAACTCAACCTAAATAAATATAAGAAACAACTTAAAGAAACAGAGAAATCAAAAAAACACTAGAAACCCAACTTAAACAATGGCATTAGCAGCACTAGCAATCCTGGGCCAGAGATCAGCACACTCCTTTCCAATTGGTCCAGTGATAGCAGAACCTAGAAATACAAGTGACACACAATCAAACATAATAAAACCAACAAGTATCACTGCTTAACAAGACTACAAATGGAAAAGATCCAATCACAAACCCTAAACACATTCAAAAAACAACGAAAGTCAAATTCAAACCAAGCACTGTCAAGGATTTCGAGAAGCGAATTTCACAGTCCATACCTTTCATTTCACCCTTGGGATTCACGATAACACCGGCATTATCTGCAAAGCAAAAACAACAAAATAAAAAATCATTCGAATACAACAACATAACAAAATAGCAAAAAGAGAAAATACAATACCTTCGAAGTACATGTAAACGCCATCCTTTCGGCGCCATGGCTTGCGCTGACGGACGATGACAGCGGGCAACACCTTCTTACGGAGATCTGGCTTTCCCTTCTTGACAGTGGCCATAACCATGTCTCCAACACACGCTGAAGGCAAACGGTTCAACCTCCCCTTGATCCCCTTCACTGATATGATGTAGAGGTTCTTGGCGCCGGTGTTGTCGGCGCAGTTCACCGTCGCCGCCACCGGCAGACCCAGTGACATCCTAAACTTGTTCCCCGCCGATCCTCCGCGACCTGAAACGCCATAAATTGGTTAAGTAACACACGATGAGCGACTTTAAGAAGAACTAATCGACGCATTCGATAGTTAAAACGAACCTCTCTTCGACATTGTTGCGTCTCGGTTGAACAACACAAACCCTAAGCCAAGTTCTTTCGGTTCTATATAGGCATGCTGACTAGGGTTTAATCGCTATGGGCCTGGGCTTCGCTCTTATGATCGGCCCATCCATATCGCAGGCCAATTTCAATGTTTATATATATATATATATATATATATATATATATATATATATATATATATATATATATATATACACACACGTGTGTGTGTGTGTGTTTTTATTTTTTTATGATAAAAAATAAAGAAATTTTTATTATTTTAATAATAAGTATAAATATAAATAACTTTTATTATTTTATTATAAGTAACTTGTATTTGTCTTGTAAATAATTTTTTTATTATAAAGAGTTATTTTAGTTTAAAAATAATTAAATTTTAAAAAATAATCACTTAAAATTTCATTTGTAAAATATGTGCAAATAATTTTATATTAAGACCTATTAAGTTGTATGTTACTAAGTTCAATGATTCCAATACTTATGACTCTTCAGGTTTTCACAAAAGATCATGATCGTCTTATCTGTAGTTGACACATTCCATCAACTTGGTCACCCTCTATACAAGTTTCAACCCAAAAGTTTTTCCACAACAGAAATCAAATAGTTGAAATTGGTCTACAAGAAGGACCCTTGGAAGTTGGAACTCTTAGTGCCACTAATACAGAGAAATTATGAATCATCCTCCTCCGTGTGTTTTGTGATTCTTCCCCATTCAACTTTAAATTTGGCTATGAAAAACTGGTGATGCTTTGGGAGAACCAAAAATGAGAGATCCAACAAAAATTACATAGGTGTGTTAACTACAAATTTCATACTTTATTTTATTACTTCAAAAAGACATTACATATTGGAGAATTAAACTCCAGAAAAATCATTTGTTACATACGATCAAAATAAAATTTCAAATGCCTATTCACATATTTCAAAATTAAATTTCAAAAAACATACATTTTTGACATTTCAATATTCAGCTTTCTGATATCCATTGTTACATATTTCGAAATTAGAATAGGCTTGTAGATTTGAAAGTTTAATTCCATAAACATACATCTACAGTCTTCCAAAAGTTAAATTTCAAACTAATATACATAAACTAATGAAAGTTCAGTTATGAAATATAGCTATGATAAGATTATACATTTTCAACAATTGAATTCAGGAATAATGAAATGAAGCTCATCTATTAAAGTATTACGGAAACCATTGAATCCGTCATGCATTTGGCATAACATAAACTTGGACAGAATTATTAATGCCTAAAAGCTGATTTCTTTTTCTTACTTTTTCTGGGCAATGACTGCAGTTTTCAGAATCCTGTAACTAGTAACTTGTATCCAACCTCCGAGCAAAATCATGAAAAGTAAAATACAAAAAGGGCTAATTAAGTTCGTCGGAACCCGTTACAAAAATTGCATCATCATACACAAAATCGGTTTGGCAGAGAATGGCCATCATCATGCAACTGACGATCTGATGGATCCTGCAATCCAAAAGCGTAAATGAATTAGTATGATAACATTACATTTTAAAAGAACATAAATGAAACACATACACTACCTAGTAATGATGAAAAACTAACAAGTAAACCTCCAACTTGTTTCCATCCAATGCAAACAAAAGGCTATTATGTACATGGTGTTTGTCAATATTGCAATATTATCTTTATCTTCTTCATTTTCCTACTCTTATTCCCACTTTCAGTTTGCTACACAAGTTCTCATCCTATTTTCCTCGTTATTCTTCATTGCTTTTTGTATGTTTCTTGCTTCCTATATTTCCGTTATTCCAAAATTTATATCGTAAGTTTGACCTTATTATTCATAAAATAAGGCAAACTAAGAGTATCAGGCATGTCACAAGTCAAATTTATTTGTCGCCATTGTTTGCACTCAAATAAGTGACAAACATACTAATTAAATATAGTCAGTAGACCACCCTACTAACTAATCAGTGTTTTGCAATAACACTAAACTCAGCTAAAACATTAACTGTTGAGCTTGGTCCAAAGCTCAAATTTGTTCTGAACGCATGAATCCTCGCCATCACTCAACCTGACTAATAATTGTAAAGGTCCTGACGAAAAACTCTTCCAGAAAAGGAAATATAGCAAAACCACCTCATTATCAATATTATATATGCATTATTACCACAATAAATTAGCTGTAATCTGACTCATGATACCTAGACTCATCAATCCAGTCATCGAAATATAACTCACCCTTTAAAGCACACAAGATAGATACTTTTGCACAGTAAGCAAATTGGAATTTAATTAGGATTCACAGAAGACAACACCAATATGACTGGTCACTTCAGCATAAGCATTGGATGGTGAGTTAGTGACAAACAGTGTTTGAATATAAAATATAGCAAAAAGGAAACATCCAGCAAGCAAAGCACGAGCATGATCATAAGTCTTAAATTTTTACAAAACATTTGATGCTAGGGCAGTTTGGCTATAGGCCATATGATCAAATAACCCCAAATGGAATATATGCTGGTACAAACAAATCAAGAGAAATTAAATGTACAACAAAACAACTTCAGTATGACCGGAACCTTTCCAACTTTCAATCATGCATAATGGTGACTAGGTTACTTACTGTAAAGCACAATTAAAGATCACCTTGAATTGACTAATAGAAGTTAGTTTTGAAATGATAATTCATTTTTTAGAAACTATTGTAATGATTTCATATTAAAGAACACCATTCATATCGATTTGCAGAAAAAGGAATAGCATCCATTGAATGGAATCACTGACCAGTTTAGGAGTGAATGCGTTGTATTTCATAATTATTATGGAGTGAAAGTTGAAATACATAATTTAAAACAATGAAACAATGCAAAAGCAAAAACAAAAAAAAAAAATAACATGTCCTACGTTTTTATATTTTGAGCAAAACAAATTTACGCAAATTACACGTAAATGGGAGAATAACTAACTATTTGATCGCTTAATATTCCTGCAGAATTTACTGCCACATCTGCACCGGAAAAGCTCAACAGACTCATCGTGATCGTCAAAGTTGATGCCATAATCCTGCAGATACACTATGCACATAAGCTTTTCTACACAAAAAACCCTTTAACTAATAACACAATTTGAAGTAAACTACATAAAAATGATAACCTATGATGTTTGGTAACAAATGGCCTGCCAACCAAACTACCTAGTATACATAGTGGCATTACTAAATTAGTAACCAGAAACAAATAAAAACTATATTTTGATAATGAATTACTCAAATTATCTCAACCTTTGTTGCCAATTTATATGCTCTACTTAATATCTCAGACCATTTAGTACGAACCACACAAAAAGACTGCAGCAATCGAACGCAATATATTCACCAAACATATTAAAGAATCAAACTCACTCACCCAAGTGAGTTCTTCCTGTGCTGCTATTTTTCTGGTTGCAAAGAACGCAAACTGCACATTTGAACACATTAAAAACATCAACCATCATAGTTGTGTTCTATAGAGTCATTCTCCCCAAATGCTAACAAAGGTAATTAAAAAGTGGAAATGGAATTGGTGGGTTTGCTAACTTCTCACATGATAGTATCGATGAGTTGGGCACTCGACTTCAACTGGGATCTGAATTAAGTTTGCATCCAAACATCTGCAAAAATAAGTAGAAATATTAAAAATTTTCTGATTTACAATAGACATATAATGAGTACAAGGTCTGCACAGCCACTTGGAAGTGTACTGTTAACAAACCATCAACCCAGTGATTTTACTATTTTCATTACTTTATATACAAACTTCGGTAGCAAGATGGGATTATCATAATTGAAAGTGAAAATTGAAAATAAAAACAAAAATATTTTCATTAAACGAAAAAACTAAAAAAATTTACTTATCATAAAATCAATTCCAATAGCTGCACAATTGATTTTAATAACCTAAAATCTAAAATAATCCATTACGATCACAGCAAATACCAACTTTTGTTGAGGAAAAAGTTATTTGTACGTACCAAACCAAGCAACAAACTACTTAGCTTAATTTCAACAAAACTCAAATGCAACAGAAACATTTACTACTTCTATTAAAAATTATTAATAAGAGATAATCAACCGGGTGATTTTGTGATATTACACAACACCTCATTTTTTTCTATCCCTTCTCTTACGTCCCTTCATTATCTAAAAAACATTACACCAACACCTTTTTTACAATGAGTTTGTGTTTAAAACACAGATATGTTTGTGTAGTTTCATGATACCTTAGGTGGGGCTAGTGTAATTTACTAAAATAATCATTTTAAACACATTATAAGAAAAGGACAAAAGTCTCTACAGCTAAAACTTTTATACATAACTGCAAAAGACGCCTGTGAAATATGAGAAACACAAATACCTGTGATTAATAAATCTAGCAACATTTCCATATGATGCCGCATATAAGCAAAGAGCTTCCCTATCCTTCACAACTCCTAAATCCCAGTCTGCATCCAATAAAACTGGAAATGTATATTTCCCACCTTTTGGATTTTTCATGTTCCTCTCGTGCAACTCATTGAGAGTTAAAATTTCCCCAACAAACTCGCATACAAAGGTGCCTTTTGGAAGATCCTCTAAGGTACGAAGACCCCACCCTTTTCCGTCTGAAGTTAAAAACACCTGAGTAGCACATAATCGGGAAGGCATATCTAAATAAATTTCTATCCGGGAAAAATGAATTTGAGAACATAAACAATGAAATAATGTCACAAATGATTTCATCATCAAAGACAATACATTATTTTACTATTGGCAAAGATTACTTAAACAATTACCTGCAACTTGCAACTTATTCCACGCTGGACAACCCGATTTCCACAATGTTTTCCACAGCCACATTTGCTCCAGCACTCTTTAATAAACTTCTGCTTTAGGTGTCCTTTACATGGTTCCAAACAATCATCATTCTTTGATTGTTCGAATGGACAGGCTTTGCAATAGAAATAATTTTGGAAATCACGGTTGATGGCAATACACTCATCCAAGAAAGCTTCCTTTAGTAGGCCATGTGCCGTAAAAGCAAATTCACCCCCAGTTTTATTTGTACAAGGACATGGTTTAGATGACAATACACAATTGCCCTTACAAGCTGAGCAACAATCCTCATTTCCAATACGAGATAGAGAAAAATTAACATAAGCATCTCGGTACACAAGGTTTTGGGGTATGTAGTGAAAGGGTGGTGGAAGATCATTAGTAGTGTTATTCACCCATGAAATATTTACTCTTTCTTCACCCTTTGCCAGGTCATTAACATTGTGAACAGCCCTTGCATCATTTTCAGTCGTAAATTCACATTTTGGAATAACCACTAAGGGACCTGAATTTGTAGATATAGGATCCTCTGGATCCTTCCCACCATTACGTTGTAAGAAACCATTCGTCCTAACCTTCTTGGAAGCTAGTACAGCCTCATCTTGATCACTTGGGCAGGGTAAAGAACTAGGGACTTCAGGTTCAGCCAAGGCTGAAAAAGACCTAACACTGATTTCGTTTTCAATGACAGGATCTTTATTTCTTCTCACGCTAGGTGAGACATTGGTCTCAGATTCCTTTGAAACATCATCAGTTTGTTTTATCTTTACACATTGTTCCTGTGAATTATTATTTGAATCAGTATCAAATTCCAAATGCGACACATCTCTCCATAGTTCCAGGATAAAAATAAGGGTCAGAGTGGTTGTATATAATTGCAGACATGTATCCAAAACTATTTTTACAATTTGATCATTCCTATGCAACTGAAAAACCAGTTCCCAAGAACCGAGAAGCAGCTCTTGAGAAATTTTTACCTCTCCAATAGATGGCAATGCTACGTCTACATAAGAAGTTCGCTCTTCGATTGAGGAAGAATATTCATGCCCAACGTCTTCATCTCTGCATTGTGATCCCAGAGTATCGTGGTCATCTTGCTTTTCAGCTGCATCCATTAGAGAGTCTCCTCCACTTGATGGTTCTTTTCAGCGGAAATAAATAATAAAGCTCATCAACACAAAGTTTAGTGTGGGGTTAGAAACAGAATAGCAAAAAAAAGGCACAAAAGTAACATTTCTATGGTTTAACTGAAACACAAGGGCATTTCTGAATCTTTGGTACAAGGAACCCAGGATCTTCCACATAGAGTAACAGTGAACATGCTGATCTTCTGAGAGATTTTCAGCGAAAGTAAAAGTTGTACTGTATGCAAGTAGAGACTTGCTTGCTGCATGTGCAAATGAAAGAATGTGGTGGGCTCGGGGCCAACATTTCAGGGAGAGAAACCAATAAGCTTCTATGTGGCTGGAACTATTTCACAGCTCAGCAAAAATTTATTAACTTCTTTTCTTTTGAGACCCCTAGGAATTAAAGTGTTTTCCTATATTTTACTAAGAATAATCTACCTACTTTCTCTGAAACATAACATTACCAACAAAGTACAGCACTACACATTGGTTCAATGAAAGTGTACAATGAAGTAAACGTCATCACCAAGATCTCAGAACAACAGAAAATGGAAAGAAAGTAAGAAGCCTCTCATCAAGGCATAGTAAGTTGAATACCAGGAGGAATCATAGCAAGGGGAATCTCACAATCTGGCAAATCATCAACAGGCTCATCCTTCGGCTTGATCAAAGTAAATGGAACAAGCATTTTGTTATTGGCCAACGGAGCAGCTCGTGGTTCAGCTACTGACTCTTTTAGTGGTTCTGCAAGGGAAGTATGGTCGGACATAGACCTTCCCCCTCTAGGTGTAACCTGAGGTGATACAGGTTGCTTTCCCCTGTTGACAATAGCATCTTGTGGGGGAACATGAGGAGCATCATTCCTTGCATTTCCATCAGATAATGCAGCACTGCATTGAGGCTGCAGTCTGGAACTAATTTCAGGCACTGTGCCTTCTTCCAATTTTGGAGTTTTCAACGGAAAGGCAGCTGAGCTATGGCCACGATTAGTTAGAGGGCGTGAAGATTGACCCTCTTGGCCTCTCAAACGCAACCTCTTCAAAGGTCGCATAGGCTCCTCATGCATATGAGCTTCTTCATTGTCCACCTCTCCATCCTGGATGTTTGAAAATCCACAACACATTTCAGCAGCCACAGGTATAATTAAGAGCGAGAAACAAATGCAGACAAACTCAGCAAGACAGAATAACCAGAGTTAGTACGGCAACCTTCTTGTTTTTGTTATTCTGGTCTGGCTCCAGCAACTGTCAAACCATATCAAGCAATAGATTAGTCACGTAAACAAGTGATCCATTACGTAGATACTGGATAAACAAGAAGATTCCAAAATACACCTTATTTTCTTCTTCCTCAAATATTGCATCAGCCAGAGCCCTGTAACTCTCTTCTTCAATAAGCTCCCAGTTTTTATCATACAATTTAAGCAGCTTCTTCAACACTGGTTTCACTTTTGATTCATGAATCCCGAGATTCGCCATTGCCGAAAACGCCGCTATGACTCTTGGATTCGGCGCCATTTATGATCTGCCAACCGCCACAGGCTACAAATTGCAAAGCACAACTAAATTCCAAAGACATTTAACACGAAAAAAAAAAGGATACAAAATAATATTTACGAGCAATTGAACTACAGTGGTAAACAACCTTAAGATACTAAATCGTGAAACAAATAGCAGAGAAGATCTTAGCAGAAGAAAAATATAATTAACAATCCACACCTGTAGACGACAGAGAAAGGGCAGAAATGAACGGTCAAAGGAACTGCAAAAGAAAGTCAAAGCGAGAAATGGCACACGACTCGTTGCATGGTGAAATAGAAACCTAAAACCTGCGAGAAACAAAGAATTGTGGATGGAAATGTTGAGGAAGAAGAGAAGAGTTTTGAATATGGAAGGTAACACGCATTTTGGAGGGTGAAATTTAAGAGTGTTTGATTGTGGGAGGGAAAGGGAATAGGGCAGAATCAGAGAGGGGAAAGAGAGAAAAACGTGAGAAACTGGTTTCAATGTACCTGCTATTTCACTCTCTGCTGGTTAGGTTTTACAGGGAGAACTGAATGAAACTGAACTGAGGGAGAACGGTGAAGAATGACTAACTTCTAACTGTAATAGTACTTCACCTCCCAACACGATATTTGCATTTTAACTCTATGTTGTGGCATGAATTTATTTAGGATTAACGAAAATTTAGGTTTCTCTAGCAAAAGAATAATATAATTTACTTTTTGTAGAGTTTAAGATAATCGTGCTTTGTTTTATATATTTGCATATGTATGTAGTATAATTTGATAAATTTGTTCTTAAACTTTGTAATTAGATTTAAATATTACTAGTGGATAGTAAAATAATTGTCTCATCTTTTATACATGTTTAGAGATATACAAAATTATCATTGATTTACCTTAACCTACATATTAAAACAATTTCTACGGTAATTTTAACTAATCTTCCAAAAAAAATTTGTTTATATTAAATGATGGTCACAATTATTCTTTTGCGGTATTTGTCTACTAATATTCTAAAAAAACAAAAAAAAATGCAAAGAAGTCACTTTCACTTTCCTCTTTTTTAAATTTGTGAAATAGGAGTGTAAAGCATCATACAAATATTTGTACTAGTGTAAGAACATAACAGTTGATTATAAACTTAAATAAAAATAAAGTAAAAATTTAGTTAAATGTTATAAATTGATTCAAACCAAAATGTAAAAATAATAACTTTAATTCGTAATTCTTTTATATTTAAAACTAACCGTAAATAAAAGAATGATATAATTTATTCACCGTAGTTAGAGTTATAAATAGTACTGAGTTTTTATCTTTCTCTCATTTAATTTTTATTATTTATTTTTACATTGAGTATTCCAATAAAAATATTTTTGTTCTTGTTGGACGGATAAATATTCTAGAACGGTCCTAAAGAAAATATCCATGAACATTCTTTCTTCTTTTATTTTGAAATAATCCAAAGTATATAATAAAAATATAATAATATTTTAATTCATTTTTTTTAACTCACTCTTAACTCACCACTTTCATCATTTTTAGATCATCTATTTTGATTTTTTTTTTTAGTCTTGTGATATGATAATCCAAGGATGATTGAAATGGTGGGTTAAGAATGAATAAAAAAGTGAGTTAAAATATGACTGTCCAAAAAGGATAATGATATTTTATGGAATAATACCTGTAAAGACTCTTTGACATTCATATATGTGCGCAAGACAGTAATAAATGTTAGAATAAATACATAATAATTACCTTATGAATAGTGCAATTTATAATAATTTCATGATTTTTACCTGGGACCTAGTCAGCCTAAATACCTTTCTTGAGTTGTAGAGTTTATGCCTTATGGTCTGTTTGGATCCCCAAACGGATTTGCACAGATAGACTACTAGCAAAGAAATGTAAGAATAGTGTGAAAAACAAAAAGAAAAACAAGATATGCAGTTCACCTTTTGATTTCTTTGTATATTTGAACAGGTTTGTATAGAAAAATAGTGAAATATCTTAAAAACATTATTCATAATTTATTATATTATAAAACTTAATATAAAAATAATAATAATATAATTAATAATAATACTTATCATATTACAATTACAATTTCATTTTAACATTATTTTTCTATTTATATTTAAATTTATATTACATCTATCATCAAGAACAAAATAGTAATCATATAACTTTATCTATTAAATTTATTTTTAATTTATCATACATATTACATCATACACAAAATTTCATAAACTTTAATATCGAATTCACATCATATTTCTCTTAATCCAAACAATTCCATGTTCACTTCAAATTCACTCCCTTTGTTTCCTCAATCAAAACACAACATTAACCTCCTTTTCATTTATATTTAATCCTTATATATGCATTTAACCATGGTTGATGTGTGTTTTTCTTCCTTTGAGGTGACTTGACCTATCAATATGACTTCATCTTGGATGGTCAAAGTGTTATGGCAAAAATGTCTTTGTTGGCATTATGCTCTAGATTTGTTATAAATTGACAACATCATCTAAGTTATATATGATATGACATAATTTTAGTGTAATCAATTCTCTTGTTAATCATTAATAATATTTATTTTAATTTATCTTTTTCACAAGATTTCTAATTTAAATTTTATATTCTAAAACGTTAATTTTGGCCCTGTCATTTTTAAGCGAGATAGTCATTGTTAAGCTTAGAATTAAAATAGTTATTGAAATTAATTAGTTACCACTCTCGTTTTTTAGTGTTCTCATTTCTATAAATAAATAAAAGATAGTAGAGAGTATATCTTATGAAATTTGTTGTATATAATAATGTTTGTTAGTTTAATTGAAAATTAAGGCACGGAAGATTTTGTGTTATTTAATATAAGTAGAAAATAGAAAAAATAATAAAATATTTAAAATTGAGACTCTTTATTTAACTGTTCACATTACATTATATTTTCATAATAATATATATCCTTAAATATAATTTTCCAAGAAAAAAATTATAAACAAAATACACGCAATAATTTAGCAGATATTGGAACTTTTTTAATACTTCGCACATACTATTTAACCAAGTGAACTACAACTTTGAGAAATGTTAATACTTATTTATTATTTTTCTAAAATGATAGTTATAATCTATCTAACATAATTAATAATCTTAGACTAGGTTAGAAATTAAAGTGTGAGTTTAAGTTTCATTGTTGTATCTTTCTGGTGATTCAAAGATTGTATCGAGAAAGTGTCAAGCAAAATTTGTCTTCAGAGAGTGTCAAGCAAGTGTGTCTCGTTTACACTGTTTCGTAAGAGCATCGTGTCTACCAATTTCACCATAGGAGCTTACTCAAAATTATAATAACCAAATTTTACTCAATTGTCGAGATTCAAAGAATCAATTAAAATACAATATTTGTTTATTAAATATTCAATAAAATAATTTTAAAAAATATATATTAGATCTATTAAATATATGATGTAAATATTATAAATTCATAACCGAATACTATATCCTATATAAATTTTACATTAATATTTTTTGTATTTAAAAAAGAGTCGTTTAGTTCAGTTAATTGAAAAAAGATATTTTCTTCACGTGCAATATTTTCATCACAGAAGAATTTGAAAATAATATAAATTTCAAAGAGATTTGTTTTTTTGAAAAAATTAAAGACTCTTTTTGAACGTTTCAAGTTTCAAGTTTCAAGTGTCATAAAGGTATTTTCTTGCATTTGAGTAGAGGCTTTACAAAGTTCGAAGTGTTTATTTTGTTTTAGATATATTGTTTGTAAATTATAACCAGCATTTTTTTCTTTATACAAACTGTTATATAAATTTATATTATTTTAATTAAGAAAATTAATTATTTCAGTTTTTAACGTATAAATAATAAAATCAAAGTGTCTTTAATGTACTGATTAAAAATATAACCGGCATTTGTTAGTATTCTCCTTGTTAAAATAAGGGTTTTGCTAACAGTGCCCTTAATGTACTGATTAAAAATAATTAATATGCATCGAAACCTACAAAAGTACATAATTAATTGTCATATTAAATAAAATTTGACTTAATAACTATTAATGCAATTTTATTTTATTTAAAAGACAGAGTTATTCATAAATATTGTACTTGTGTGTTTAAATTATATTTTAACTGTATTTTAATATTGCAAAAAATTAAATATATTTAAACATGAGGAAGTTTAAATTATCATAAAGAACCAAAAAAAAATAGCGTTAAATATTTAAAAAGTTTACCAAAAAAATAATAGAGATTCTTTTTTTTTTTTAGTATAGACTTTACAAATTTCAAAGTTTTGTTTTCTGTAAGAAAATTATTGTCTACAATAGAAGGTTAGTTTTGTTTTTTATAAAATATGTTATATGCATTTATATTATTTTAGTTAATGTACTTAATTATTATGGTTTTCAATGTAAAAAAGATGAAACTATTATGCATTAATTATTCTTTAATCAGTATCCTTAGGACATTTTTCATTTAATATGCAACACCCTAAATAAAATCAAGTGCAAAAATATCCATTTAAATCTATTTTTTTTATTTGGTGGTAGAAATGAACTAAGGTGAAAACCGATTTTTAATTTTGGTTAAAAAAATGAAAACCTTTTTTACTAACGTGATTTTACAAATAAGAACCACTAACAACATATCAACGTATTCTTACAAATAAATGCTGCAGACAAAACAAACATTCGTGTAAATTCATAATTAAGTTCCTCGATAAACATTCACGGTCTCAAATGAAAAATAAAATATTATCAAACAAATCTCATTGAAAAAGATGATATAGACACAAAAATTAATCCCAAACTACTACCATTTTGTCACAAAAGATCAAATCCTAACTCTCAATATATTTTTACTATTTTTGTGAATTACAAACGAGGAGGACCTCTTTTATGATATATAAGAAAACATTTTACGTCAAACATTTTTTTTATGTCAAACAAAAAAAAGTTCCGAAGTAAATAATTTTATAAAATGTCACTATATTATTCTGTGAGAGAGAGACAAAGAGAGGCAATTTTAAAATTTAAATTTAGAGCAAAAGGTATAATCAATGTTGTATTTTTCATGCTGATGTCATATATTTTCTATGTTTCTGTCACACTTTTCATATCTAACTTACTTGTTTTTGTTTTTTATATTGCTAAAGAATTTCATAGGCTCAAATTAAGTTTGATTGATTGTCATTTGGTTTTTATTAATTTATTCTCAATGTTACACCTTCTAATGTATTAGGCATGATATATCAAATTACAATATGAATTCAACATGATTATCTGTACCAAATTCATATTGAAAGTAATTTTTAATCAAAGTAAAATTACTTTTTTTTCCTCGCTTATTTAATAAAGTAGAAACCCTTGAAAAAAAAAGTGGTTAAAACAATTAGAGATGTACGATTATTTATAATAATACATTATTGGCTATGCTATTTTTTTTTAAACAATAGTATTTTTTTTCTCATTGTTTTAGATTATATAGTTGAATATGGTTTTATTCTCACTAGTATTTTGATTATTTATTGTTACAAAGTATTTACATTTTCTTTTATATCACGTATAAATCCTTATTTTCTTTTGTAAAATGGTAGTTGTGTATAAATGGTTTTACAGGGTGGCAACTCAACTAAAATAGTTTTGAACGTGTGGATAAGAATATTGACACTTTAATGTGGAAAAGAATAACACGTTGAAGAATTCAAAGAAAGTGCATAAGGGTGAATTTTAACGTCAATACCCAAAAAAAAAAATACACAAAATTACTAATGTTATCATAGGACTAGATTGAAATACATAAAACTTTTCTTAAAAATTGTTTAGATAGAATTATTAACCTGCACCAGTTGATAAAGTTACCACATAAAAGAACAAAAAAGTAGAAAAATCCACTAAACCTATTAATATGTTATTATATTTAATTAGTTAATAAAGCTCATTACATATTGTATAATTTATTAATTTATCAAATCTAATTAGTTGAATCTTATATTAAAAAAGAAAGTCAGTTTTAGGGAAAAAAAGTCCTTTTAAGGTTATGTCTTTTTATAAATAGAAGTTAAATCAATTAAAACTAAGGTTATTTTTTTAAATATACATTAAATTACAAATGTTTGTTTCATTAAATGAATAAATTAGTAAACAGAAGAATTTAAAAACAATGTTGGTTAATAATTGAAAAATGGAACATCATGTTTGGAAAGAAAAATACACATTTATAACCACCTAATACATTGAACTAAGAATTAGACATTGTAGAATTCTGAAATATATTTCTCACTTATTTTTGAAGTAACCAAAACAATATCAAAAGAGGAATTTTCCTAATTCGACAAACAAAATCATTTACAAATCAAAATAAATAAAATTATATATATATATATATATATATATATATATATATAAAAATATAAAAAAAAAAAAAAAAAAATATATATATATATATATATATATATATATATATATATATATATATATATATATATATATATACTAATATAAATACAGGCGCTATCGCGTCTATGTGTATACATCTTTTAAATATGCGTGATATTACGTAAGTAGGTGATAATATTGTAATGTTATTAAATTAATATATAAACTAAAATTATATTTATTATAAATAAAGTGAAATATATCAGAACAGATGAAAAAATAACCATTAATAAATAAAAAAGAAGATAAGAAATAGAGATAGCCGATTTTATCAAAAACTTGTAAAAATAACAATAAATTTTTAAAAATTTAATAAATTATTATATAAAAAATAAATTTGATATTTTGAAATGTGAACATAAAACAGAAAATTTCCTTTATATATAATTATAAATATAAATAAATAAAAGGACAGAGTCTGCCGTACGAAACAAATTTAACTAAATTATATCCATAATAGTATAATTGTGGAGTGCGTCAATGCACAAAGTTATATACATAAATATGCAAACTACTTTAAACAAACATCTTTTTTATCCAAATAAAATAATAATAGTAATATAATTTCCCTATTGCATTCATTTTTTATAGGCATGTTCATTGTATATTTCAGCACAAATTTATTTGCCATCGACATTTTCAACTTTACTTATCATTGAAATTGAAATAATGTAATATCTATTTTACTTAATTATCTCATTGTTCATTAATTAGGGTTATTTTATTGAAACTAGATTAAAGTTAAAAATACAGGGCTATGTTAAAGAATGTGTCGGTTTGAGTGTAGATATTGCTAGCCAATAACCGGATATTAATTAAATATAATTAATATGAATTAAATTTTATAAAAATACATAGTTAAATGTGATATTAATTAAAATTTAATTTTATAATTATTAATATTATTTTATTTTATTTAAAGGATAAAAGTGACCATAAGTATTATACATGTGTATTTAATATTTTATCTAATAATAGTTTTAAATCCGTGCATATGTATGTTTCTTTGTATGTTTTTTTATGTTATTAAATATATATTATATTTTAAAATAAAATATATATTATATTAAAAGATATTTAGAAATAATAATATTTTTTAAGTTTATAATTAATTTTTGAATAAAATCAACGCGAAAACAATTTATAAGTCTAAAAGGTCAATAAATATGTAAAAATGTAAGTAGTAGATTTTGTAAAAATACAAATGATACATGCTAAAAAATACAGAGAAAATTGTTTGAAAATATAAAGGATAGACTATGCAAAAATAAATCAATGCATCGACAAATCAGTTATAAATACAAATCAATGTATGAATATATTGGTCTAATGTGTATTATTAGACTCCTATAATTAGTCCATCAATAACTTCATCTAATATGTAATAATATACTTGTCTAATTAATATATGGACACACTAATCTATAACGTGTGTTGCTACACTCAAGTTAAAAAATAATTCAATAATAAATTAACTATATTTTAATGTTGCAAAAAGTTAAATATAATAAAAAATAAGAAAGTTTAAATTAGCATAAAATTCAGCAAAAAAATAGAGTTAAACATCTAAAAAATTTTAAAAACAAAAACAAAAACTAAAGTATCAACTTGGGTAGAGACCTTAAAAATTTCAAAGTCTTTGTTTTGTATAAAAAAGTTTTTGTCTACAAATTTAAAAGGGTGTTTATTGTCTTTATAAAATATGTTATATGCATTTATCCTATTTTAATTAATGTACTTAATTATTTTAGTTTTTCATGTAAAAATATGGAACCAGTGCGCATTAATTATTCCTTAACCAGTGTCTAACATTCTCCTTAAGTTTAGGGTATAATTAGGGATATTTGATTCCATTGCATTTACCTTAAAATATGAAATAATTAATTCAATTAATTAAAATGAGTAGAATGTTATAACTATTTTTACATTGAAAATATTGGAATAATTAACCTCATTAATCAAAATAATATAAATTTATATAACAAATTTTATAAAGACAAAAATACTCTTTAAAATTTTTAGATAATATCTTTTTTTTTTTCAATGAAATCTCACATTCATATATTTCTTTTGTAAACTTTTTAGAAGTTTAATTCTATATATTTTGTTGTTTTTTCTTTTTCTTTTAATTTTTTTATGTTTAATTATATTTTAATTTTTAACAACATTAAAATATAGTTATTTTATTAGTTTTTTAACCTTTTATTTGTGTACATTAAATAACATATTAAATACATTAATACTACATTTATGAATATTTTGTCTTTTAAAAACGTGTAAAATTGTAATTATTAGATCAGGATTTATTTAATATCACAATTATAAATGAATCTTAATAAACTTTTATGTGTATTAATTATTCTTAAACAATATTCTTAGCACTTTGGTTACTATGACTCTTCAAATTTTATAAATTCTTCAAGTGATATAAAGTTGTCATTGATTATAATAAATGAATTATGACTTTCATAATTATTAATGTAATTTTATTTTATTTAGAGACAATAAATATTATACAGTTATAATTGATAATTTATTTAATACATATAAAATATTAAAAAATAATTAAATAATTAAATGATTATATAAGTTTAACACTTTATTACTTAATAGTTAATATGCTATTGTTTAGTTTTTCTCTATTTTATTTTGGGTTTATTTATATTTTTCATTTTTGTTTGTTGTTTTTTATATTAATTTAAATTTTTTTACCTTTAATTATATTTTAATTTTTAACGATACTAAAATAAAGTAAAGAAAAATGATATAAATATTAAAGTTATGTTGTTGTTTAATTATGTTTTTATATGCATTAAATAAATTATTAATTATAATATTTAATATTTGTGGATATTTTTTATTTTTTAAATAAAATAAAAACACATTAATAATCATTAAAATTAAAATTCGTTTAATATCATTGTTAATTATAATTTCTTTTAAATTTTAATCTTGATTAGTTATTTTTAACATGCACCGTTAAAGACTAAAAACCATAGCAAATAATTAAATACAAGTATTATTATTTATTTACAGGGAGCATTCAAAAGTTACCTTTTATGTCATCCTTTCAGTTTTGGTCAAAAATAATCTCAGACTTAACAGCAACAACAGCAACAGCAACAGCAACATAACCTCATCATCACATAGCATTTGCTTTCAATCAAGAACCCAATAATTTAACCCCAAAACATAAACATTACTTCCTTTTTTCTTGGTTACACAAACACAATAAACAGTCACAGTTAATTCACATTGCTTGCATATAAAGAACAACAAACGCTCAAACAAACACACACCAACCACTTCCCAGATGGCTACACTCAAAACAAAACACGACATTCACACGCTCCTCTTTCTTACTGCACTCATATTTTTCCTTTCCACACCCACCTCCCCTGCAGACAACACAAACTTGATCTACAAGGGTTGCGCGGACCAGAAACTGCAAGAACCCTACTCGCAGAATCTCAAACCCCTGTTATCGTCCTTGGTGGCAGAGTCTGCGCAAAAGGGTTTCGCCGCGACTACGCAGAACGGGCTCACCGGCGCGTACCAATGCCGGGGAGACCTCACCGGCTCCGACTGCCACAGCTGCGTGGAACGGATTCCGGACATGCTGGGTCGCCTGTGCGGCGAGGCCGCTGCGGCGGCGCGAGTCCAGCTCAGCGGGTGCTACCTGAGGTACGAGGTGGTCGGGTTCAAGCAGGTTGCGGCGACGCAGCTGCTGTACAAGGTGTGCGGGGCCCGCAGGGTGGTCGACGGTGGGGGGTTCGAGGCGAGGAGGGACGCGGCGTTTGGGATGGTGGAGAACGGCGTGCAGAGCAGTGGGAACTTGTTCTACACCGGGAGTTACCAGAGCCTGTATGTGTTGGGACAGTGCGAGGGTAATTTGGGAAATGCAGATTGCGGGGCTTGTATCAGGAGTGCTGCGGAACAGGCTAAGGATCAGTGTGGCTACTCCATTTCCGCGCAGGTTTATCTTCAGAATTGTTACATCAGTTACAGCTTTTACCCCAATGGAGTTCCCACTTCATCTTCTTCTTCCTCAGGTCAGTGCACTATTCTTCAACAGTGAAAAAAAAATCACTTTTTTGCTGATGATGTGATGTGTGTTGGTTATTTGTTCGATTAATTTGAATTAATTAAATACTTGAAAATGAAACGAAGGGATTTAATGAGTGGGGTTGCGAAAGGGATTTGCAGGATCTGGGTAGGTGGGGTTTGTGTTCTGGTTGTGAAAATTGAATAAAAGACTGATTTTTTCATTTTTTTTTTGTGTGTGTGTGTTTTGTAGGATCGGAGGGAGGAGGGCATCCACACACGGAGAGGACGGTGGCGCTCGCGGTGGGTGGGGTGGCGGCTCTGGGATTCTTAATTGTCTGCATGCTATTTCTGAAGTCGGTGTTAAAGAGAAGACATGGGAAGCGTTAGAATCAATCACAGTATCTTAAGTTTTATTTGTTCTGATACTTGTTCTCATTCTCACAATTTTGTTCTTCTTCAAAGTTGTTTTGATTCTAAGAAGTGTTTATAAATATGATAAGACTGTTATTTTGATGAATTGGATCATGTGTATATACACATACCTCGGGATTCGTAAATCAGATTTTAACGTAGGTGAATTTGAATTGAATATACTTTTGTTGCCTTTGTATAGTTCTGATCCAAGGGATATTCTTGTGGTATGAACTGAAGAAAGTGTGCAATAAATCTCTGTCCCCACTCCATGACTTTATTAGCAATGACATGAGATAACATAACATAACACCTTTTCTTTTTCATTATTTTTTTCTCAACACAAACCTGAGTTCTTTCTTGTTTCACTAAGGTGGAAGAAGGTAAAAGGTAAAAACTCCATTGTAAGTAATGTCGGTGTTTCAAATGGTAAAGTTGTTTTTATAAAGAGACAAAAACCTTACACATTTTTTAGTTTTTTATTGGTTGTATCTTGGTGTCATTCTCTAGAAGCTGTACACGGTGCAGGAAATGTAGAATGTTACAGAAACAGAGTTTGTTTTTTTTTTCTTAGTTATTAAGAAATGAGAAGTGCTCTTAAAAGGTGTGACCAGACTCCATATTGGACCATTAGACCATTTTGCTTTCTTTTATGCACTCAATAATAACAAGTAAAATGATAAGAAACATTAGGCACAAAAGTGGGAAAAAAAAATAAAGGTAGAAAGGTGAAACAAAAAATCCAAATCAGCATTATTAAAGAGTGTGTGTCCACTATAAATGATCAATGTCATTTTTAATGGGAGAATTTCTAAAACAAGCACGTAGATGATTGGGTTTTAAAATATCTCTGTATTAGGCACAAAAAAATAGCAATGGTAATGCAAAGTGGCTTATTATAGAAATATCACTATAAATAATTCTTGTTTGTTCAAACACGGTATCTTTCATTAACATGATTAAAGCATTTTTTTAAAATAATTTATGATGGAAAAGTTTAGTGACGTTTTTTTATTGATTTAAAAAATCGTTTCTTATCTCATCAGGATAAATACCAACATTTTCATCCATTTCCGAATTCAATTGAAACTTCTATATACCTCTTCCTCCACTATAAATAAAAGGGTGATATACTTGTTAATTGAGCTTATCATTTCTAACGTAGGAGCCAACATTGTCTTAACTTTTCATCAGGTAATGCAATAATACACTAAGAAAAAACCTTCATTTGCTCGTAACTTTAATCAATCTTTAATCCTTAAATATTAAATATTAAGATAATATCGAAATAATGATAATCACTTCTAAAAGAGACCATGCTCTAAAAATTCTTTAAAATTTTGATATATTCAAAATTGATTTATAAATGACTATGAACTTTTATCATTTAAGTATTTAAGTTTACCAAATCATCCACTAACTAGTCTTTCACTTTTGTTTATGAAACATTTGAATCATTTTTAAAGTACACATCATTATTTGTTTATGTGTTATTTTTTATCGATATCAGATTCTTTAATTTAATCACTTCGGTCATAATTGCAATTAATCTTGCCCCCAACATTTTGTTATTCCCCATCAAAAAACTTTATTTTCAACACCTACTTTCCTAAGCTCAAATTCAATTTTTTCACAATTTTCAAATGTCCTATTTTTGTTGCCTATCTATTCATGGACTACATCTCATAACTTGTGATACTCAACTCAATAACATGTCCACAATTAAATAGTATTACATTTAATATCACATTCAAAACACAAACTTCACTCAAATAATACCATTTTACAAAATCATAGACTTATTAAGCTAATTTTAAATGAGATTGCATTTTGGAACAAATTTTCCTTATCAACAAAGAATAAAATGCTCAACATAGGCTATCAGCTAACAAATCATAAATACCACAACGCTAATTAAATTTGCCAACATCCGCGATCTCATCTAATCTATTAAAATGACTCAAAAAGACACATTAATTTGTATTTAGAATATAAAATCGAAACAATTAATGAGACATACGTGTTTGAACTTTATCTACAAAACAACAACATATATACTACTTAAAACAACATAACACAATTACATATTGTAATAATAGTGAACAACATCCACCTAACCATAATATCCACCCGTAATAACTATTTCCACTTCTAAATGAGGGAGTCAAAGTGAGCCAACATGTGACGAGTTGACTCGCATAGGTTGACTCACCACAAGTTCAGCTAAAAAATGATTAACTCAACTTGACTTGTTTTTTGGTGAATCAAAATTTTTTTAACCTCACTCGATCTACCATGGGTTGGTGATTTAGTGAATTGACTCGCTTACAAATGTTTTATTTTTGTAATTTATTTTATATATTTGTTGCAATGCAGTGAAAGTGGATTAACAGGATTTACTTTTTATAATAGTCGAATCAAAGTGTTTGCCTGATTATTCAAATATTATTATAAAGATGTTTGTTAAAAATTAAAGTATCAACCTACACAACTTAACAAACAAATAAATTAAACATCCAAATTACTCAAATGTTATTAAATAACATTTCATAATTTAAAGAGATCAAATTGTGAATCTATATAATTAGAAACAATAAATAATTATAATAAACAACTTATCAAAATTTGTTAAAAATATTAATAAAATGTTGTTTTGGGTTATGTGTCAATCCACCTTAAACCCAACTTGAGTTCGCTTAACCCGTGAATTAAGTAAGATGAGTTTAGTTCAACCCACATTTTAAAAAATCAAAACTTTTTCAATCCAACCCAACTTAAACTCATGACAAATCGAATCGACTGTAAGTAAAAATCAAGCTTAACATCTATAATTAAAACGACATATATGAAGAAAATAGACGATTCCTTTCATTTATTTATTTATTTATTCTGCTACATGTCTTTGAATTTTAATCAATATTTTTTTGTGTTTATCCTGAAGATTTAATTATAAATTTTTCTTTTGATCATTTTATTTTCTAAGTTTTTCTCAAGTGTTTTTGAGGTTTGTTGTGAGTGTAATGAATTGAATTAGAGTGTTAAGTCTATTCCACACATTTTTCATTTCACCATCTCTCATTATCATTTCTTCTGGTGTTAAACTCTTGTGTATTTTATTTGAATAATTATTTTTAATTGATGTTGACTCATGTTATAAACAATTTTTTTATATGCTTGACTCTTGAAGATGCTTTTTAACGTGTACATGGTTATTTTTGTATGATCTATACAAAATATGTCTTATTTTGGATACAAAGGAGTGACAATATTTCGACATATGTCCAGTCCTATCCTGAAACAAAATTTGATAGCTTTTATAGTGATGATTGCTTATATGTTTTTAATAATATATTTAAACAAATTGGCACGTTTAGTGTTGCTCCACTTATTTCCTTGATTATGACAAACATAAACTTAAGTATCACAAGCACCATAGATTGAAGGAAATTAATGATATTAAAATTAAAATGTTTTTTTTTCCACAATTTTAAATAACAAATCAATTAAAATTCGTATTTCATTCCTTTTGAATCAAATAACCCACAAGTAATATAAATAATATTATTCTTAAAATTATAAAATAAAATAAAAATAATTAATACATTTTTACAAGTACTATATCTAATAAAATAACTATATTGGAGAAAAATTAAAAATTAAAGCATAAACAAATTTATCTCACTACAGCGATTAATAAATTTGTTTTACTTATTAATCTAGTATGTGAATATTTTATCTTACAGTGATATTTATGAGTTGATACACATGATGTCTTGCCTTCTAGGACATACAATAAATATGTTACAATTTTAGAAGTGTGTTTCACCAACTTATATACCTATCAATATCATGACTTAAAGTTGAATAATATTTTGTTATTTTTTTTACAGTCTAATTAATACAAATATAATGTATTTGACTTTTACACTACATGAAAATTAATAAATTGCAACTAAATTTTAGATATAAAATAATTAATCTATTGACTAATTTAAACACTGTTTTACAAACTAAAAATAATTTATATCTAAAATAATGTTTATTGTTAACAACGACTTATAATTAAATTATAAATTAAAGTTTAAATTAATTTTTATTATTAACTATCAATATTTTAACTACTTAAATTATCAGATTCTAAATTATTTTTAAACCCCAAAAGCGAATCTCAACAAACTCGAAATATCAACCAATGTCTATAATTTGATGTAAACATGTTAATATAGCCAATATTTCCAATCTAATAATGGTTAATTGAATTTACAAATATTTTATTTTTTTTAAAGCCTAAAATGGATTTTCGCAATTCTTGAATCTGATTAATAAGATTTTTCTTTTTTTATGTTGTAAAAATCATTTTTTATATGACAAAAATAATGAAAGAAAGATAGAGAAAAGAAAACACTCAATTCTATACTAAATCGATTATAACCAATCTATATTCAATTATCTTCTAAACAACCTTAATTATAATATTTCCACTATATCAAAGGATTTAGAGGAATTAAAGTGTTTCTCAATAAATATAAATTTTAAGATATCAATAAATACATAATAAAACAAAACAATGTTACATATAAGAGCAATAGAATCTTTACCTACACATTGAAAACAAGACAAAAATATAAAATATGAAGAAAAGTAAAAGGAATGAATGCATCTTAATATGCAAGAAAAGTAAAGAAATAGTAAAATTTTATTTCTTGCTTGACTATAAAAATATTGCTTCAATATTTCTATAGTCAAGCAAGAAATATTGAAATTAAAGTCATTTGGATTGCTTCTTTGATAAAGTTGAAAGAACTCAACAATACTTTCTCCACATTGCCTTTTCTTTTCAATCACATAACTCCTTAAAATCAAATTTTGTGATTTTAAAACGTGGATGAAACTGGTTTTCAAAGGACAATTTGTTTATTGATGATATTAATTAATTATAAAAGTATTTTAATCAATTGTCTACTAACTGATAATATTAATCGATTAAAAAAGTATTCTAACCGATCAATAATCTTCATCTCTTAAACTTTATAAAAGTGTTTTATTTTAATCGATTAGATTAATAAATTAATGGGTTACTAATGTCAATTACATACATATTTGAAAAAGAATAATTTTTTTTTTCGAGTCAAAACTAATTTTAATTGATTATATAATAGTTAGTTAGATTTCAAAAACATTTTGCTGGACGTACAATATTATTTAGATTTTCTATATTCAATATACTTATCTAGACTATGATAGTATGGACATCATAAAAAATCAAAGGCTTGACAGAAAATCTACGCCTCCCCTTTCAACAAAACATTTTACTAAACCATAAAAATCATCATTCATCTCATATGAATACAAAAATTTGATTGATTAAATATGTTTTTGGTCCTTCAAGTTTCAGTAATTTTTGAAATTAGTCTCTCATCAAAACTTTATATCAATTTAGTCATTCATCTTTCAAAATGCGTGAATTTAGTCTTTTTAACCAAATTTTGTTAAGTTTATCTGACGTTTCAAACATATTTTATAATAGTATTTGAGTTAACATTGAAGCAAAAATGTGTCAAACAGTGTAAATAATTTAAATATTATCATGAAATACGTTTGAAACGTCACATAAACTTAACAAAATTTGGTTTAAAGGATTAAATTCACGCATTTTGAAAGATGAAGGACTAAATTGATCAAAAGTTTTGATGAGGAACTAATTCTAAATTTCGCTGAAACTTGAGGGACAAAAAACATATTTAACCCAAATTTAATTAGTAAATATTGAAATATTTTGAAACTATCTGTTTATTTGTTTCTGTTAGACTTTTATACTATTTACATGTTACGAAGGAGTCTATTATGTGAAAACCAACCTTATGGATTCAGTAAGTGGAAAATAAAAAGGAGAGGACCATTTCCTTATGCACCACAGTAGTTTTCATGTACAGCTTCATAGGGTGAGTAAAAGATTACACTTTTTTTGTTCAGCGTTGTGGTCACATTTGTTTATGTGTTGTATTATAAATGAATTTAAGAAATAAAATTTATATTATAGAACTTGAAAGTTACTTTTTTTAAAATGTTATAGATTGTGTAATTCAGAACATTTTTATATGAAAAATAATTTCCACATTGCATTGTGTGCACAAAAGTTTTCAAATAATATAATTTGAAAGTAAAATAATTGTTCACAAAAGTTTTCAAATAATATAATTTGAAAGTAATATAATTGTTCAGTTTGCATAATCTAACAATAAAATATGACTTACAAGTTTTGTAATTCAGAATAAATTTTTATATTAAATTGTAACTTTCAAAATATATATTTTATAAGTAATTTTTTAAAGATAAATGGGACGTGCCCTTTTCTAACTGTATCTTTTAATAAGTAATTTCTAACCGATTTTTAAGATTATAATAGTTAACTTACTAGTTCTATTTCATGAGTGATTTTTTTTATTTGATCATTTTATTTTTAAAATTAACTATTTTTAAAATAAAATAACTACTTAAAATTAACTATTTTTTAAAGTAATTTTTGTTTTATCTAATTATATTTACTTTTATAATTATAATTTTATATTTATTATAAAAAATGAACATAACAAATATTCAAATATTTCTACTAGTATAGATGTACTAGAATAGATGTATGATAATGCAAAAAGTAATTGGCTAAATTAGTATATTAGTAAAAAGTAAGAAAAAGGAATGTTTTGTAGAGTTTGGGCTGACCAAAAAAGGAGTACGGAGCCCAACAAGTGCGAAGCCCCAGGTTATTCTGGGTCTTTCTTCCTACACCTCCAAAAAATCTTTAAATTCCCAAAATACCCTTTGACCATTTAAAGAAACGCACAGACATCACATCCCCAAAAATACTTCCTTCCGGATGTCGACTTCCGGAAGTCAAAATATATGACTTCCGGAAGTCAAAAATCATCACCGGAAGTCGACTTCCGGAAGTCAAAAATTATCACCGGAAGTCAAAAAACATCACCGGAAGTCGACTTCCGGAAGTCAAAAAACATTACGGAAGTCAACTTTCGTATATAAAAAAAAATTATATATTTTATTTTATTTAATTTTTTAAAATATGTATACAAAATTATAAAACATTTAAATTTAAAAAAAATTACTTTAAAAAATAAAAAATAATAAAATTACTAAATAAAAATTTGAAAAATAAAATTGAAAAAAAAATTAAATTCAAATAATAAAACTTTAAATAATTTAAAAATGAAAAAAAATTAATATATATATATATACCGGAAGTCGGACTTCCGTGTATATATACAAACAGAAGTCGACTTCCGGTATTAAAAATTATAAAACATATATATTTTATAAAGTTTTATTATTTTAATTTAAATTATTTTTGAATTTTATTTTTACTTTTACTTATTTTATTGATATTATTATAATTATTTTATTTATATATTTCATGTATATTATTTTATATTTTATTCGAATTTTTTTAATTTTGCTTAAAATTTAAATATTTAATTTTAATCAAATTTTTAATTTTTTTTTCATTATATATTTTTTTATATTTTTAAATTTAAATTTATTTTTATATAATTTATTAAAAATTTAATAAAAATAAAAAAGAATAAAAAAAATTATATTTGAAATAACATATATAAATAATCAAATTTAAAATAAATTATATATCACTAAAGTTCGATTTTCAAAAATATTCCTATTTTTTTTTTATTTTAAATTTGATTATTTATATATTATTTATATATGTTATTTTAAATATCATTTTTTTAATTGTTATGTATTTTTATTACATTTTTAATAAATTATATAAAAATATTAAATTTAAAAATATAAAAAATATATAATAAAAAAAAATTTAAAATTTGATAAAAATTAAATATTTATATTTTAAACAAAATTAAAAAATTCATATAAAATATAAAATAATAAATATGAAATATATAAATAAAATAATTATAATAATATCAATAAAATAAGTAAAAGTAAAAATAAAATTAAAAAATAATTTAAATTAAAATAATAAAACTTTATACAATATATATGTTTTATAATTTTTAATACCGGAACTTCCGTTTGTATATATATATATATATGAAAGTCCGACTTCCAGTTTTTATATATATATATATATATATATATATATTTTTTTTTTTCATTTTAAAATTATTTAAAGTTTTATTATTTGAATTTAAATTATTTTTGAATTTTTATTTTCAATTTTTTATTTAGTAATTCTATTATTTTTTTTTTATTTTTTAAAGTAATCTTTTTTAAATTTAAATATTTTATAATTTTGTATACATATTTTAAAAAATAAAATAAAATAAAATATATATATATTTTTTTTATATACGGAAGTCGACTTTCGTAATGTTTTTTGACTTTCGGAAGTCGACTTCCGGTGATGTTTTTTGACTTCCGAAAGTCGACTTCCGGTGATGTTTTTTGACTTTCGGAAGTCGACTTCCGGTGATAATTTTTGATTTCCGGTGATGATTTTTGACTTCCGAAAGTCGACTTCCGGTGATATATTTTGACTTCCGGAAGTCATATATTTTGACTTCCGAAAGTCTACATAATTTTGGGGGTGTGGTGTCTGTGAAGTTTGTTAAATGGTCAAAGGGTTTTATAGGAATTTAAAAAAAGTTTGGAGGTGTAGAAAAAATTTTGGAGGTGTAGAAGAAATTTTGGAGGTGCAGGAAGAAAGACCCGGTTATTCCTTATGAGTAGCCCATATAATGTACGTGTTGTTAATGAGCAATGACGCCACGAATCCAATGGCAATCTCAACAAAACTAGGCCCATTACATCATGTTAGCACGGACGGTTCAGATCGTAACATTATCCATCACGTACGGCATCAGATCTAACAGAACCATCACGCGCCATGGAGCCGCCAACTCCCACTTCTCCGCTATATAACTGCAGCACCTCACGTTTTCATTGCCCTACTTCGCAATTCCAATTCGTGTTACTTGATTTACCACCAAAAACAGCCACCACAGGTTTCAATTTCGTCTTCGAACAAGGAAAAGCACAATCTTTCCTCGGCGACGAACCTGTCTCTCTTTTTTGAGGTACTTCCAGCGTTCCCTTCACTCTCGGTTAGGGTTTTGTGTTTGAAACCCTAGGGATTTTAGTTGATTGGAAATACCTGTTGTTATATTGTCCTGGTTATCTGTCTTTGAAACCAAATGTTGTGTTGTGCTGATGCCTGCATTGGATTATCTGGTGTTGGTGATCTTACATTTCGAATTATTGTTAATATGATTTAAATTCAAGGTTTCACCTTCAGTGCCCTCGCTAATTGGTTTTTATGAATTTTGTTATCTAGGTAAAGACATTTTATTCTAGTATGGCAGATAGTGAATCCGTTGTTACCGAAGCATCCGCTCATTCCGGTGCGGAGGCATATGCTTCGGCTGGTTATGTGGAGTCTGGAACAAATCCTGCTGTCGAGGCAGGTTCTACTGCTGATCAACCTTCTGGAGAAGGAGCTCAGTCCACTTCAACCTATGGATTTGGTTATTCTAATACTGGTGATGTGAATTCTTATGCTGGGGATCCGAATTCTGTTCTACAACAATCCCAATTCAATGCAACTGGTGATACCAAGCCAGCTGGTGGAGTGCCTGATGCTAACGAGGCCTCTGCTGGGGTTGGAAGCACTGCTGCTGAGCCTGCTCTGGCTTCTGACTACAGTTCATCTATCAATGGTGGTGTAGTCGGTTCAGTGACGAATGTTGGCGGACTTGAAAACGGGAATGCATTGGAAAACATTGACGGGTCAGCTGATGAAAAACAACTCGCAGATGGCTACGGTGTGTTTTTTTTTTTTTTGTTTTTCTTTTTATGTTTTTTATTTATTTTTATGTAGTAATGTCAAGCTTAGGGGCAGAACTATTTGGTGTATAGTTACGAGGAAGACATAAAAGGTCTTAATGGTTTAGTAACTAGCAAATATCTAGCAGAGCTTTCTGCAATTTCTTGTTATGATTTCCACGGGAAGTAGCATATCCATGTAAGTAGCATATCCATGTTGATAGTCAGTGATTTTTCATAACAGTTTATATATGAAAAAAAAGGAGTTTTACTCATCACACTCACTGGAAGTGGAGTTGAAGGCTGTAAAGGAGTGGTCTCTAGTTTACATAGCATACAGGTCTAAGAGAGTAGATGTAGAGTATTTTTAGACGCAAGTCGAACTTGCTTGTCCAGTCAGATAGCCACATCAATTTGAATAAAAATATGCAGAAGGAGTAATGCGATGCTTCTGGTATACGTGATTTGAGATATGATGTGAAAGAAAACGAAATACTTTGGTGTGATGCTGTTTGGATATTTATGTTCACTTTAATTTCGAGTGGCTTGATATTTAGTCTAGGTTAAACTTATAATTTGACATGGTTCAATTGAAAATATGGATAGACCTTATTTTGTGTATAAATATGACCATGCACTTAAAAATTGTAGGAATAAAACTAGTGTGATTTCCTGTTGGATGTTGTCTTTTATATTACTAATCCAATGTTTATTGTATGTGAGCCTTTCAGTAATTCTTTTTTTGTAACTTTTGCTCGTCTATGAACATGGTGCTATTTATTCAATTTTTTCTTACCATTAGCAGCTGCCTTGTCTGCTGAGGAAGATCGACTATGGAATATTGTAAGAGCTAATTCTTTAGACTTCAGTGCCTGGACTTCCTTGATTGAAGAGACAGAGAAGGTAGCCGAGGTATGTTTGTTGACTTGAATTACATTTCTGGGATGCGCTACTATTTTCATATTTCAGATGCACAGTTGGGGTGATTGGGTAATTTTTTGTATCTGGTGTTATCATGTATGAAACTGTTTTTTGAATGTTTATGGCGGAAGAGTTGGCAGCCAAATACTTGTTAAATATCTGTTTTTATATTTGTTAGATATTTTCTTTACTCAGCACTGTATAACATGTAATGTAATACAAACCAGTATTCTAACAAGGTTGGCTGTGAATAAATAACTGATTCATGTCCCATTGCTTTCAGATTTGTTAAATATATGATATAAGATATACAATATAATATGCATTTTATAATAATGCTATATTTTTTTAATTTGTATTTCTGTTGCCTTTGTATTCATAGTTAGAAGTGTCTATATATACAATATTTTTTGTGGGCGGATTCTCTTGTTTTTATTGCAGTAGTCAAACAACTATTTGCAATTTATTGTTCCGTTTGTAATTTTTATTTATTTTGTACCAAGCGACATCCTTTCCCCCTCTTTCCTCTGTACCTAATTTTGTGGATGTTTAATATCCTTGACATTGTTTGGTCAGTTGTGGAGTTAATGCAATATATTTATCACTACTGTGTGGGTCTTCTTTCTGATGGTTGTGAAGCTCATTAATGATTTCTCTGTTGAAGGACAATATTCTGAAGATTCGAAGAGTTTATGATTCCTTTCTAGCAGAATTTCCATTGTGCTATGGTTATTGGAAGAAGTATGCTGACCATGAGGCACGACTTGGCTCTATTGATAAAGTTGTTGAGGTGTATGAGCGTGCTGTTCAAGGGGTTACATATTCAGTGGACATGTGGTTGCATTATTGCATATTTGCTATAAGTACATATGGCGATCCGGACACTGTTCGTAGGTAATGGAAGTTTAGTTGTTTGTCATCCTTTGTTTTTTTCTTTTTGTTTTTTTGCATTGGGAGATTTTGATTTGATTTTCCATTCACTAGGCTCAGCTGTTCATGCCTGCTTTCTAACCTAATTTCAGAATGCGTGCAACAGTGATGTCTCCCTTGTATGGCGGAAAAGCTTTGATGGGATTACATGCCAGAATGTTTTCCATTCTGATGTTTAAATCCTTGGTTTTGAGTCCCCACTATTTTGTGGTAGTTTGAAAATATTAGGGTCATTTTCTCCAATATACTTTTTTTCCATTTGATTTCAAAGTCCATAGTTCTCTAGTTTTTTCTTTTCCTTTTTGGAATGGTAGCTCTGTTTATCTTTGACACTCTGAGGTGCATCAATTTGCAAATTGCTGCCGAGAAGATCACATCTGGTTAAGGGCTAAGATGGCCTCTATGACTGCTCCATTTCTCAGACATAGTATGATTTATTGCAGGAAGGTAAATGCAGCGTTTGGATGTCTTACATGATGTTACGAGTGATTTGTTTGTTCTCCTTGAACATTAGTGCTGCTGTCTCCCATACATGGATGTGCATCAGTAAAGGGATGTTTCAAAAGTGAAATATTAACCAGAACTGTGTGTTAACATGTTTCAGGCTTTTTGAACGAGGATTGGCTTATGTTGGAACAGATTATCTTTCTTTTCCCCTCTGGGATAAATACATTGAATATGAGTACATGCAGCAGGACTGGGCTCGCCTTGCTATAATTTACACCAGAATATTAGAGAATCCAAATCAACAGTTAGATCGGTATTTCAGCAGGTGATTACGTGTTTTAAATATATTTCTCCCCTATTATCAGAAGAAAACTGTTTTTGTTTTAAGTTTTTGCAAATACTCTGTTTTTGGGGTTGATTTTAGTCCCTTGGTGGTGACTGTGTTGCAGCTTCAAAGAGTTAGCTGGAAACCGACCTTTGTCAGAGTTACGAACTGCTGAAGAAGCTGCTGTAAGTGTTGCTTCAGAGGCTACTGGACAAGGTACTGAAGGAGAAGTTCATCCTGATGGTGCAGAGAAGTCTCCTAAATCTGTAAGTGCTGGCTTAACAGAAGCAGAAGCGTTGGAGAAGTATATCGCCATTAGAGAAGAGATCTATAAAAAAGCTAAAGAGTTCGATTCTAAGATCATTGGTTTTGAAACAGCTATCCGAAGGCCCTATTTTCATGTACGGCCTCTCAATGTTGGAGAGCTCGAAAATTGGCACAACTATCTAGATTTTTTGGAAAGGGAAGGTGACTTAAGCAAGGTAACAACTGGTTTCCTTTAAGATTGTATTGTGTTCCTGATTTTTATTGTTATAGACTGACTTACAGTAAGTAATATCTGTTGCATCATATGTTTTATTGGCTAATCCGTTGGATGAAGCAACTTTTTAATCGGGAAATTGAACTGAGACTAAAGCATGGCCCTTCAATTTGGTTTCTTGAGGCTAAGTACTTCAAACCCTAATTTGTCAGTGGACATTCTAGGTTCGTCATGCATTTGTAAAATTTACTCTTTTTAAAGTGCGAATGTTATGCATGCAGGTGTCTTGTTATCTTCATAATCATCTGTCACAGGCAAGGAGGGTCCCTCCTTTCATATTTGAGGGGCCTCTCTGTCCCGCTAAGGAGTATTTCTTGATGCTTTGTATTTTCCTTTTATGTTTTATATTGTTAGTTTTTCTTGTGTCTTTATCATCGATAGCAATTTTTACAACACACTTATTTTTGTGTGATTTAGATTGTCAAGTTGTATGAGAGGTGTGTCATTGCATGTGCCAATTATCCCGAGTATTGGATACGCTATGTTCTCTGTATGGAAGCCAGTGGAAACATGGATCTTGCAAATAATGTTCTTGCCCGAGCCACCCAAGTCTTTGTTAAGGTAATTTCATCTAAATATTATGCATAGAGATGCATTTAACGTTGAGTTCATATAAAGTTTTTAAACTTTGGATGAAGTTAGCATGCAATTTATCTACTCGACTCTGGTACATGACCACTTGTTGATGTTGGTTTTTAAAAGATAAAGTAGTTTACTCTTATTTGGAAATAGTTTTTGAAACTTGAACTTGTGTGTTGATATACTCAAAGTCAAACCTGTGTCTCATTAGGGCAGTAGTATTTGATTATAGTTAATAATTCAGAATAAGGGCTTTAAGCTTTCTCAGTATTTATCCATCTAGAATGTTGTCTAAAGAAATTGATGACTTTGTGATTTCTGGGACTTGTTGCACTTCTAATCATGTTGTCTAAAAATGTTGACATTTCTTTAAGTATGTTGTGACTGGAAATATATAAGTGGTATTTTGGTGCTGTATTGTGTGGTTTTTTCATCTATATTTTACTTTTTTGTGTATGAGAATGATTTCTTTGAAGATACATTGTGGTCAAGTTGTAGATATATAAAAGTTTAGTTCTTTTCTCTTTCCTCTTGACATATGGCCTGCCTGAGGTGAGAGAATCTTTTTGTATGTTGATGTGTCAGAAGGCCTAGTAATGGTGGTAGTAGTAATATAGTTCCAGACATTTGCTTTTAGAAGCATTGGTACTATGTTGAAAATCAGGTTTCCTAAAATTTGAACTTCTAATATATATCTGTCATATTTTTCTTTGGCCTGTCAGTGAGTCATACATTTGCATTCCATTTGTTGGTCCCTTGATTTTGACAACGTAGTGTTCAGTAGTGCCCGAGAAGGATTAACCTTAATTTTTCTATTTAGTCATTTTGCCTGTTTGTCATAATGCAGAGACAACCAGAGATACATCTTTTTTGTGCCCGGTTTAAGGAGCAGAATGGAGATATAGATGGTGCTAGAGCTGCCTATCAACTTGTGCATACTGAAACTTCCCCTGGTCTTCTTGAAGCAATAATCAGGCATGCCAATATGGAACGCCGATTGGTATGCTGGCTTGTGTGACTCTTTCTAGATTTGACTTATTTTCTAGGTTGATTTGTTTAACGATTTTCTATACGTCGATATTACAGGGAAAAATGGAGGATGCCTTCTCCTTGTATGAACAGGCCATTGCTATTGAGAAAGGAAAAGAACATTCACAAACATTGCCGATGTTGTTTGCTCAGTATTCTCGATTTGTTTATTTGGTAATGTCCTTAACATTTTTTCATGCAAATACTCTTCTGTGTGCTTGTTCTTATCTAAAGCTGGCTATTCTTTTGACATGTATTCCTTTTTCTTTTCAGAAGAAAAGTGTTCAGCTCCCTTAAACTTTTTGATGTGTTTGCTAGTAGACACGTTAAACTTGTCATAATTGTTCCTTAAACTTGGGTTTCTTTGCAATCAAATACTTTAAATTTTATATCTTTTTTGTTCATAGTGCCCAAATTTCAATTTTGTATCTCATTCCTTTTGTGAATAGTGTTTTATATTAAATTCAGGTTAGTTTAAATAATTTATTAGTTTTATTTGTATAAATAACTTTTTCAAACATTAATATATAAAAACTGAAAAAAGAATTTTTTTATTATTTGGTAATCTAAATTTGTATTTTTACTATATCTTTTATATATATCACAAAAATTATGTGTCAAAAGGAATACAAAGTCGACTAATAATTGAAAAATAGTATAAATAATTTTAATCTAATGTGATATAAAGAACTATTTGTACAAGGGATTCATTTTTCAATCAATTAGAATGAAAAAGTTTGAGGTTTTATTTTTAAAAAATGTTAAAGTTTTAATATTGATTAGGGTAAAAACAAGTTCATGGTTTCCATTGCAAAGAATATCAGGATAAGGATAACTAGGATAAAATTGAAGTGTAGGATCTCTCTATTTGTAAAAGAGGCAACATTTATGAGGGGTTGAATGCTCTTTTCCTTGTTTTAAACTCTCCCGTTGGTTTTAGAATGCCAACTACTGGTAGTTTGATTAATTTAAACCACAGTTAATTTATTTTACATGTCTTCATTCTGTTAAATTACACTAGCTATTTTGCCTTGTATACTTCTCTTGTATGGCAATAAATAAAGCATCCAAATTATTTTAGGAAGAAAATTACCAATTCAAATTTTTGGCAACTATTAGTTTAATACTTTTCATTTTGTCCTTAGGCTTCTGGGAATGCAGAGAAGGCAAGACAGATTTTAGTTGAGGGGCTGGAGAATGTTTTGTTGTCAAAACCACTGCTTGAGGTCTGTCCTTAATTTTACTTTATCTATATTCACTTTGACTACGTAGTTAGAGATTCTTCTTTTATTTTTGTATAGATGTTTCTCATTGTTAGATGATATAATATTGTGTTTAATAGTTGGGCTCAGCCCATTATGTATTTCTGGGATTTGGCCCATTATCAATATAAATAAACTGTCCTTTGTGTAGGGTTTACACAAGGGAGATTAATCCTAAAACCCTATTTCATCTTATTTTACACTCATATCTAATCAGATTCTTAATTCAATAACATGCAGGCCTTATTGCATTTTGAGGCTATTCAACCCTTGCCAAAGCAAGTTGATATTGACTTTCTGGAGTCATCGGTTTGCAAATTCATAATGCCTAACTCGGAGAGTCCTGGTGTAGCAAGTGCAATTGAGCGTGAAGAACTTTCTAGTATTTTTCTGGAGGTAAGTCCTTGTCAGAAGGATGTTCTAGAATGTGTTTTAAATAAGTTTCCTTGAGTAATTAAATATTGCCTTTAGGATATTATTTTACTTTTTCTGGTGTATGTTTATTAGTTATTATTCCATGTCTAAATTTCCAGTGGGTCGATTGATCCTTGTAACTGACTGCCCCGTGAGGCACGGCTTTTACTGACTGTGAAGAATTACATCAACTTTGAAACGTGAAATCAAATTGATGCTAAGTAAAGAAATATATAATGGTTTAATCTACAGTCTACTGATAATTGTTAAGCTTGAGGTTGTGACATGAAAGTACAGGTGATTAAAGTGGTTAATGATTGGTAAATTTAAATATGTTGTCTTTGTATGCTGGTTGTGCTTGCTTCTGTGTCTAGTGTGTGGGGGTGTTTTTGTCTTTTCGAGTAATGAGATTGAGAAGAGATAATGGTAATCATATCAAGATTGGTTTAATTTATTAATTTTGACAGCCCTTGATCTGAAGTTTAGTTCTTTTAACACTAACCTCTCTCATTTGCAGTACTAGTCTTATTATCGGATAATTGTCATGGCTTGGTGTAACTAGGGGGCACTGATGTATGCCAGGAAATTAGAATTTCATTCAAGTCTTTGAATGAAAACTGAATAATCATGACCAAAGTAGAAAGTTGAACATGTTCACAGTACAAAAATATAGGAGTCAGTGGAGGGAATTTAGCAGTGGTGATATTGATACGTTTCACTGCCTTGAATTTAACTTTTGTCTTTCTGAACGGTTTTGAAATGGTAATTGCCTTGAATTTAACGTGTGTCTCTTTGAACGGTTTTGAAATGGTAGTTTATTGTAACACTGCTTCACATATACCATTGGCAGTATAATATATCTTTATTTTGTTACCTCTTCTCTTTATAATTATCTTAATTGGATACATTTTCTACGATATTGTACACATATTTGATGGTCTTTTGCTATTGTTTTCAAAGAATTATTATATCTTAATTTTTTAATGAGTATGTGTCTCTTTCTTCAAAGGCCTCCTTTGTCTTTCTATACTTTACATGTTGAATTTGAATATTATTCATTTTTTTGAATTGTTTATTTTCTAGTTTTTGAATCTCTTTGGAGATGTTCAATCAATCAAGAGGGCAGAGGATAGGCATGCCAAATTGTTTCTGCCACACAGAAGCATGTCAGAGTTGAAAAAACGTCATGCTGAGGATTTCTTAGCTTCAGACAAAGTTAAAGTGTCAAGAGCTTATTCTGCTCAATCACCTGCCCAATCCGTGGTTGGTGCGTATCCAAATGCACAAAACCAATGGACTAATTATGGAGTACAACCTCAAACTTGGCCTCCGGTTACACAAGCACAAGGGCAACAATGGACTGCTGGTTACACCCAACAGGTATAGTATCCTTTCTTCTTATTTGCTGGCTTATTGTGTATGTAGGGTTTATACGTGTGAATCACTGACCCTGGATATTGTTTTAGGCTGTTTAGACTGTCAAATCTGTCAAGCTAAGCTAACTCCATGTTCCCTACTTTTGTTTGCTATACTTGTTAATCAGATATCATCCTGATTGTGTTTTTAGAAACGAATGTGGACATATAATATGTGACAAACCCATTCTATTAAGCTTCAGCATTATTAAAGTATAATTTCTCCTTAAATTCTTGCAGTTTAACTCCATGATTGCTTTAAGCATCTTTATCAAAGTTAGCGCCATTGAGCTTGTGTTTCCGCATTTTTCTTATTATACTATCTCATTTTTTAGTTAAAATTAATCTTTATACTAATTTTAATTTTATAATTTTATTTAATTATAAAATGTGTTATTATAATTTGACGTGTAATTTATAATTTGAATGAAAACAATATTGGAAAGACAATATAGATTCATATTTGCATAAAAGAAGAGAATAATAGTTTTAGGGTTTGAAATATTGAAAATTAAAATATAATTAAGGGTAAAATAAGATAATGTGTACACAAAAAGTGTGTCATGAATGTGCATTGTTTTGGTGTGTACTAAAATGAGTAGTATTTCTATGGTAGACCTAACATTTTTTTCTGGTGTTCTGTGTCATTGTGTGTTTGTACACCTATATTGCTGTGTACCAAAATGATTAGTATTTCTATGATGGAGCTAACATTTTTTATTGGTGTTCTGTGTCATTGAGTGTTTGTACACCTATATTCATAAAATAAGCACCTGAGTTAGGTGTAATATTAATTCGTTGTTTAATTGAAACTGTTATATTATTTTGTGGTCAATCTGGTGTCATTCTCCGCCAATTGTTTCGGCAGGTTGATAGAGTCATATATGTTCTATACTGATTCATTCTGATTTGGTACAGGCTTCCTATGGGGCTTATGCTGGATATGGCGGCAATTATGCAAATTCTCAATTGCCCGCATCAGTTCCACCTAGTACTGCATACGGTGCCTACCCTCCTTCTTATCCTGCACAGGTACAACCAGTTTCTCTATATTTTTATGATTATTTTCCCTCTAACATGTATTCGGATTAGTCGATACAATTCTATTCAGTTGTTCATGGGACTTTTATTTTGTGATTTTGTTTTTGTATTGAAAAAGGGAAAGTGAACGAATAAAGGAAATATGCAGAGTTCCGTGCAATTTTTTTTATGACTCACCTAACGTTGTTTGTTGTTTATATATTTAGATAGATAGATAGATTCTGGTAAACATAAGCATGGTTAGTTTTATTAAGGGTGATTCTTTTGTTATGAATTTGAATTTCAGCCGGCGGTTCCTCAACAGACCTATGCGCAACCTGTTGCAGCCCCTGCACAGCAACCTGCTGCAGTTCCTCAAGCCTATTACGGGAGTTATTACTGAGTTCACAAAATGAGATGTCAACTGTTTTCGCCTCCTGTATTTTTTTACTTTGTTTTATAGGTAATTTGATATTTTAGGTATGGAGCACAGTTGTAGTTATACAATTGAAGATAGAAAATCGTTTTGACTAATTTGCTATTGTTTTTTTTTAGTTTTTTCAGTGTACATTCTATTGGTAATTTTCTTTTCACCGGTTAGTATTTGTTTTTTTTTTAATGCGGATTAAGTAACATTTTGGTGTCTCATGTTTGAAAGGAGTTCGAATTTTTAAATTCTGAGTTCGTTTGGAAAATGTATCCCTCTTTTTGCTGCTGTACGAATTATGCATAGGCCAAAAATACAGGCTGAGAACCATTAGCTGGCATATTTGATTATTTAAATTCATTCAAGTTCGTCTTTAAAGTTTGGGTTAAATATGTTTTTGGTTCCTCGAGTTTGAGCGAAATTTGGGTTTAGTCCCTCATCAAAACTTTTGACCAATTTAGTCCTTTATCTTCCAAAATGTGTGAATTTAATCTTTCTAACCAAATTTTGTTAAGTTTATTTGACATTTCAAGTGCATTTCATGATAGTATTTAAATTGTTTATATTGTTTGACATATTTTTGCTTCAATGTTAATTTAAATATTATCATGAAATGCGCTTGAAATGTCAGATAAACTTAACAAAATTTGGTTAAAAAGACTAAATTCACGTATTTTGAAAGATGAATGACTAAATTGGTCAAAAGTTTTGATGAGGGACTAATTTCAAATTTTGCTGAAACTTGAGGGACAAAAACATATTTAACCCTTAAAATTTTTTACAATTTTACTTGGTCTATGTTTATCCGTTTTAAGTGAATCTGTGATAAAATAGGTTTTCGTTATCAACTTATGTAATTTTGGTTTTTCATTTGGAATTTAAGCAATTAATTTTAGAGTTGAAAGCGGGGTAAATTATAGAAGTTTTTTTAAAGTAGTAAATTTATAAATGAAGTTAGTGGTTTTGGAAACACTTTTCCAAATCGAACAACCGTTAGAGGGAATTAAAGCTGTCTTGAACAAAAATGCATTTGAAACAACAAAATAATAGAAAGAGTTGTAATTAAACAAGTAAGCTATTTATTAAAAAAGCTGTAATTTTTTATTTTATTTTGATTAAATAGTGTATAAATATTTTTTTCAATCACTTTTCAGTTGTCAGTTCCTTCTTTAAATTTCTTCTTTGTTTTCATTTAACATAATTTTTTTGTTCTTTTAACGTTTGTGTGGGTTAGATATGATTTTAATAAATATATTTTTCACTAGATTGGGTTTATTAAGTCAATGTTTTGAATTTTATTGTTACATACTTTTTCGATATTTATTGTTTTCTATTTCTTATTCAAATGCCTATTAAAATTCATATAACAATTATTTAAATATTTAGGTAGTAGTTTCAAACATTTTACTATTAGTTTTACATTACTTGCGGATGATCATGTCACATTCCTATAATAAATTCAAAGATCACTAACTCAAACGAATTTAATACTAATAGAAAATACTAATCGAATAGAAATAGAACTATCTTTTCATATAGATATTCCTTCAACACAACATAGGTCATCGAAAGGATCTCGAAGACCCACCAACGCACGAAAGCTGAGATCTTTCAGAAAATAGATTCCTATTCGAAGGGTGCATAACTGCATGGATAAGCTCACACTAACCCGTCAATTTGGGATTCAATTCGGTTCCGAGGTATCGGGAAGGAATTGGAATGTAATAATATCGATTCATCCAGATACAGAATAATTCAAATCTTTGAAAGAGGTTTTGTAAGTTTTCTTTTGAACTTTTGGGATAGTTTAGATGACTTTAATAGGAAGTTTTGAACTTTTGGGATAGTTTAGATGATTTTAATAAGAAGTTTTAACATTGATGATGATTAATCTTGAAATGATATACTGAGAAGGATTTTTAAAGGATGTTAATGATAACATAAGACTCCAGACATTCATAATTCTCATGATAATGATAGATTTACTTCAATTTTTTTATTTTGTTGAAATTAAAATATCTCATGATAATTAAAATATAATTATTTATTTATAAAGAGATACTATAGTAAAAAAAAAAAAAAAAAACAGGAGCTATTTCACCGTGAATTGTTTGTTCTAGACAATAAGTAAAAGATGTGCATAATACCTAAAATAAATGTATAATTGTTCATCCACTAAAGGCATGTGTTCACACATAAGGAAAATAAAAGTGCTCTTTCATAAAATATAAAAAAAATTACTTTGATATACTTTTACATTCATTTAATACAGATATTTTCATTTGTTTTTCATTAATATAAATAATGTTTATACAGTAAAAGATATTAACTATTACTTGAAGATTTTATCTGTTGACAGTTCAATCGTTAGGAAATTGAGAATAATGAATACACGATCTATTAAACATTATTTACAATATTACATGAATCATGACTTAAATATAGTGGACTTATATAAAGATATTTTTTACCTTTGTGTCAAGAATTTTTAAATAATATAATTTTTTAGATGAAATCATCAAACAATATCTATTAGTTAGAATTTTTTTTTAAGTTAAATGCAAGATCTATTTTTGCATCATTTACATTGTTGATTGAATTCTCCTAAAAAAGTTGTGACTTTTTATTGAAGTCTAAATTAAAGATATCATGCTTCGGTAGCCACAACCGTACATAATCATAACATTAGCTCAATTACTATGTGGTGTGTACCCTGAAATCGTAGCTGTTTTGAAATCAATGTGGCTCGTTTATTACAAGAGATCAGCAATTCCATGGTTACGATTTCAATGTCTTTTACTTCTGTGGCCGATTGTTTATCTTGATAATGTATGAAGTATGTGAATGTGCATGAGTAATTTGGTTGGTAAGAACTGAAATTAGTATGCTTGGAATGAATTAAGGTATGGAATTGTATGATAGTGGTGTTTTGGCATGATGATTGAATGCTTGATATGACATGTGAATTTTGTTGGTACAAGAGTTTTAAGGAAAACTCTTGGTGATGGTGATTAGTGTACACTTGATATAGGAGATGTATAGATAAAGGAAGATATCTTGTCATGTTCACATAAGCGGAACGGCTTATGTGGTGAGAGTGGCAGAAGGTCCTAGTCTTGAAACATATTGGGCCCAAGACATTAGAGGATTAACCTTTTGTGTGGTTGGGTGATAACCCCTAGACTCTGCACAGCTTAGAATTCTATACGAAGCGTATGATCCGGATATTGAGTGGAAGAGTCTTGTAATTGTTTGCTTTCACATGATTTGGGTGCCTACTGTTTCGTTTGATTATAACTTGTTTTATCATTTGCTTGCTCGATAACATGTTAAAATATTTTACTCTAGCTTACCCTTCTATTTGTGTTCTGTATTTTGTATGACTTTGCCTTTTTGCAATGATCACCAATTCTATTGGTGTGAGCAGATGTGGAAACCCCTAGTGGTACTCAGGATGGTGAAGATGATGCAGTGTAGGGTGGTTCCCATGGTCTAGGTTGGGACTCACTATTGAGTCCTTTTGAAGAACTCTTAGTTTATTGTAAATCTCTTGCTCTATAAGCAATCTTTTGTAAAACAATAGTACTCTTGTGTTATATTTTATGACACCGTGGTGTGCTTAAGCTTTTATTCTAAATATATTATGGATAACTGTAATGGTTAGTACATGTATATTTCATGTCATGTGCTCTTTTGTATTATAATAATGTGATGCTTAATTTTAGTAGACTACTCTGTTAGAAATGAGATGTCAACTTGCGGATGATATTGTCACATGATGAATTCAAATCTTTGAAAGAGGTTTTGTAAGTTTTCTTTTGAACTTTTGGTATGGTTTAGATGACTTTAATAGAAAATTTTAACATTGATGATGATTAAAGGTGAAATGATATATTGAGAAGGATTTTTAAAGGATGATAATGAAGACATAAGACTTGAGACATTCATACTTTTCATGATAATGATCGACTCACTTCAACTTTTTTTATTTTGTTAACACTGGAATATTTGCAAATTATCCAAATATTTATTTAATAACCAACATTATTTCGTATAAGAGTAGTTTTTAATAATCAACAAAAGAATAATTATAAGTAGACATTGTTACCATCATCCACTACAACCACCAAAGAAGCAAAAACATAGTAAAGTCATACAATATATGTGATTAGTGGGTATGTTTTCTATTTCACAATGAACTCGTGTTCCTACAAATTATAACTAGGACGATAATAGGAAGATAAATAGTGGAAGAGAAAAAAAATATTTTTACTAAAAAAGTGAAAAATAAAAATGGAAGATATTTCAATTTGAAATTGAGGTTGAGGATAAAATTGTGTCGAAGAAAAAACTGCAAAGGTGAATGACAAATACAAGAATTTTATGATTAATATAAAGAAAAATATGCATTACAATGATGTTTATATGTATTTGTTTAATGTTAGGGTTAAGTGCAATGAACAAGAAAGACGAACACAAACTAGAATACTAAGATGGATATGAAGAAGTAAACACATACCATAAAAGTATTTATATTTGTTTGTTTGATGTTAAGGTTGATATGTAATGGAGGTGTATTATTATAAGAAGAGTTTTATTTTTGCCTTAGGTTATGCAAACTTCCAAGTGAGTTGAGACAAGTATATAATTAAATCTTAGATTGAGTTTGAGATCATCTATTTTAAATCTATCACAATATTCATAATAAAGTGAGTTAGTTTAGATATGATAGAGTTTGAACTCTTTTAACAGATTTCACAATGTTCAATTAAATATAAAAATCTTAATTATATATTATTTTAAATAAATTATTAATTTTATGTTATATGTATTTTATCAAATTGGTCTATTGTGTCAGTAATTTATAATCATCACCCTTAACACTTCTATTTAAAAAGGAATCAGGGAGAGAATTTTATTGTAAAAAAAAATCAAGAACAGTAACTAAGTAAAATAAAAATATAGATTCTAATTTAAGATAAAGTAATTTGTTTTGGGGCCAAAATATTCATAAACAGAAATAATTTATTTACAACATTTACTTACCATCTGTTCGAATTTAAAAAAAAAAAACTATTTCCTACAGTTAGTTGCCTATGTATTTGAATTAAAATTTTTTTAGAACAGTATTTTTTTATAGGTATTAAAATAAGCATAATTATTTTTTTATAATAAGATACTATAGTAAAAAAAAAACACAAGCTATTTCACCGTGAATTGTTTGTTCTAGACAATACATAAGAGATGTGCATATTACGTAAAAGATGTGTATAATTGTTCATCCCCTAAAGGCATGTGTTCACATATAAGGAAAATAACCAAGTGCTCTTTCATAAAATATAAAAAAATTACTTTGATATACTTCTACATTCATTTAATACGAATATTTTCATTAATAAAAATATTGTTTATACAGTAAAAGATATTAACTATTTTATCTCTTGACATTTCAACAGTTGGAAAAATTTTTAAATTAATCCCTGTGAAAAAGACAGAAAATAATGAATACACAATCTATTAAACATTATTTACAATATTACATAATCATGACTTAAATATAGTTATAAAGATATTTTTTAATTTGCATTTTGTGTCCACACTTTTAAATGATTTAATTTTTCAGATGAAATCATCAAACAATATCTATTAGTTAGAAAAAAGTTTTTAAATTAAATTCAAGGATCTATTTTTCATCATTTACACTATTGATTGAATTCTCGTAGAGAAGTTGCGACTTCTTCGATTGAAGTCTAGATTAAAGATATCTAGTGCTTCGGTAAGATTCTCCTACCACAACCGTACGTATTCATAACATTAGCCCAATTACGGTGTGGTGTGTAACTGAAATCGTGGCCGTCCATCGTGTTTCTTTGAAATCAATGTAGCCCGTTTATTATAAGAGATAAGCAATCCCATGACTATGATTTCTCGGCGCACCTTTTTTTATTATAAAAAATAAAAATATTATAAAATATAAAAGAATCACATCACATTCCACTCACACAGTTGCTCACACCTTCAGACACACCTCTCTCATATTTTAACACTCTAAGCTGCGCAGCACCATTCTCAAGCTCCGATCTATAACTCCACACTTCCTTCATTTCCACCCTTTCTCTCTCAACCCGAATCCCCTTCTTTCTCTCTCCTCTCGTTGGGCCTCTTCCTTGGTCTTTAAAGCCCAACCCCGCTTCATCTCTTTTCTTGAATTAGGGTTTTTGCGCGCGCTCTTCTCCTCGATCTGCCGCAAGACCTGGGAGAAGCTCTGCATGCTCTGAACTCCAACGCTCTTTCCAGATGGCGTCGTCATATCCTGGTTCCGTGAGTGCAACACAGGTATTCTCTTATGGCGCTTTTTCTTTTTTTCTTTTTTTTTATTTGTGCTTTGATCCGCGTTTCAAGTTGGAGGCTGAGTCAGTGCTCTGATGTTTTGCTTTCAGGTTGGCTCCTACTTTGTCGGACAGTACTATCAGATTCTCCGCCAGCAGCCGAATCTCGTTCACCAGTTTTACTCTGATTCCAGCAGCATGATTCGTGTCGATGGAGACTCCATTGAATCTGCGCAAGATGTGGTGGTATGCCTTGCTAGGTCATGCGTATTTTTTCCAACTTTATTGTTTATGAGAAGTGTTGTTTCGAGGTTTTGAGGTTACTGTTGTGTTTAGGTTATCCATGTTGTGCGTTTTTTTTTTTTTTTATTTTGGGTTTGGTTGGAATATTGTGGAGGTTTTTCTTTTTTGTTGTTGTAAACATATAATTAAAATTCTAGTTCATATAGCTAGATAACACAGAATGGATGCTGGATTTTAGTTTTTGGTTTTTAGATGTATTTGCTGGTAATGCCTACTGTATGTGTAGGTTTGTTATAATTCTATTAGTTTTGGTGCTCTCAATTAATTGTCATTTCAGCGTCTTTTGATTAACAATTTTCGTTTTGATTGTTACTTCCTGTTTTTGCTGTCGCTTCTCTTTTGTCTGTAAATGCTTTTTATTTTCATTATTTTTTGTTTTAAATAATATGTATAGGAAACAGTGAAGACAGAATATAAAACTGGAAGTTGATTCCTGTAAAAACTTTTGAAAACATGAAATAAAGTGAAATCAAGCTGACGAAAGTGAGAAAAATGTTCTGTCAAAGTAAATATATTGTTATTTTTCTTTCAGATACATGTCTGATAATTTCTTGTATGCTTCTTTTCCACCTTTTCTGTTTTGGTTAAATTCTAGCTAATAGCTGACCAGTTTAGGGTTCTCATGCAGCAAATTCATTCAATTGTTTCATTACTGAGTTTCACTTCGATTGAGATCAAGACAATCAATTCTCTGGACTCTTGGGATGGAGGTGTGCTTGTCATGGTCTCAGGTTCTGTGAAGCTAAAGGATATCACTGGGAGGCGGAAGTTTGTTCAAACATTCTTTCTCGCTCCTCAAGAGAAGGGTTACTTTGTTCTGAATGATATTTTTCATTTTGTGGAAGAAGGTGTTACATACCCAAATATGATACCAGTGGCGTCTGAAGCAATCGATAATCAGCCGCATGTGTCTGCATCTCTTGCAGAGCCACCAGGTAAATTAGCTGCAGAATTATGTTTTTAGGACAATTTTGTACTAGTTTTACTGAAAATTTGTGCTGCAGTCCGTTTAGTTAAGAGGAGATTCACAATCTGTGTAATAGGTATCCAAAAACACAGTTTTTAAGTAACGATAATAGGTTTTTAAAAACATGTCCTGGTGCGACAGATTTTCTCAGTCTTTTATCTTGATCTATCCAAACTAAAATTTAACAATATTTATATTTATTGCACAATTTTTTAATAGAATCCTGTGTTTGTGATTTAGTAGCTTCAGACTACAGTTTAGAGGAAGAAGCTAGGGACTATGTAAACTCAGTTCATATTGACGATGATCCAGTGGACAAGTATAGTCTTCCTGAGCACCACCAGCAGATCCATGAAGATCTTGAAACCGAAATAGTTGTGGAGGAAACTTCTGCACAGGAGGCATCTCCACCAATTCACAATGTTGCTCATACTGTCCAAGAACCCCCTGCAGCTCTTGTGGAAGAGTCTTTTGAAGAGCCTCCTAAGAAAACTTACGCTTCTATTGTATGTAATACTTTCAGTTTAATACTTTTAATATTTGTGTAACTATGCACTGTCCATGAACAACGTAACCACACTGTTGGAGTAACAAGTCTTTATTTAAACCATTCTTTTATGTTTCCATTATCATGATTTCCTTAAATTGTTTGCAATCAAGAATTTGTGTTTTGTGAGATTTATTGAACTCTCCTAGGCCACTAGAATTTGATTTTGATTGAAAAACACTACACACAAACAACTCATATGGAACTTTATGTACATTTTTTCCTTATTTGTCTGCTTTGGGTGATTTGACTAGGCAGCATTATTTTTTGTAGTATTTTAGATGATGAGGAAAACAGTAAAAGGAGTGAAAAATTAAGGTTGGCAAGAAATTCAGTTTCCTTACTTGTCAGAAGTTATTTCTTTGGAACATTCTCTTTCTTTAGCTGGCCTCTCTTAAATGAATCACAAGGCATCAAATAGTGGGAAAGTCTTAATTTGCTATTCTTTTGTATCTGTTGTCCTTGAACCTAATTAAAAAGAAATTGATTTTCAACTTTTGGTGTTTTTTCTTAATTTAATTGTGTCGCAATGAACTTGCAGTTACGAGTCTCCAAAGGGCTGCCTATGTTATCAGCTGCTCCACAGCATGTTCCCCAATACACCTTTAAAAGTGCTCCACCTCCTTCAGAGGTGAACCATGTAGCACAGCCTGTTATTCAGCAGTCGAGCCCTGCATCTATGTATGTCCCTGAATCTGGGTCTGAGCCCGCAGATGAAGGCTATGGACTAGAAGATGAAGGTTTAGTTTATCATCCTCTGATATTGTGATCATATTCGTTGCGGTTCTGGTGTCTATATAGTATATACCTTTTATTACTTGTATCATTTAGGATGATGGTGTGGGAATTACTATTCTTTGTTCATTCTTGGTGAGGTCTTGGTTGCTGGACTTTTTATTTTCTACTAGGAGTGAGTATCATACAAGTTTTTAAACAATTATACCTGCAGAAAGATTTTTCACTACAAAATTATTTTAGGAGACTTTAGAGGATGTTGCGGGCATAACCCTTTCGATCCATAATATTTAGAAAAAGAAATTTGAAAATTATTTATAATGAAAATGGTTCAGTTCTTGCATTTTGGAAACTGCATATCTTAACTGTTGTTGCATGACTTACATTGTCTAACATGGTCTTAGAATTTTTAGAATTAAACATGAAGTTGATTTCTGATCTTAATTGTTCCAGGTGAAGTAACCTCTGTCTATGTGAGAAACTTGCCTGCTAACGTTACTGAAGCAGAGATTGACCAGGAATTTAAGAATTTTGGCAGAATTAAGCCAGATGGAATATTCATCAGGGTTAGAAAGGTAGCTCCTCACTCTTGGATTAAATTGAATGCACTCCTTTCATGAGAAATATAAAAAAAAGGTAAAGTAAAAATTGACGTTTACAGGAAATTGGAGTGTGCTATGCATTTGTGGAATTTGAAGATATCGTTGGTGTTCAAAATGCACTTCAGGTTTGTGGTTATTTTATGTTGTATTTTCTTATTAGACCTAATATTCATTTGATAATCTAATATTAAGTACCTTGATAAACAGAAGAACACAGAACATCTTTACATTTGTTACAGAAATTATACAACATCAATTTTCTTACTGCTTAAATCTAGGACATCTCTGTTTGCTTATTTGATTTATTGTCATTTTCAATTGTTTTCTCATGACTGTGGAATGAAATTGACATTTTTTGACTTATATTTTTATGTTTTATGGTTCAATACCGGTTTATTATTAGTCTTTAAGAAAATCATGACAGTTTCGTTGGTTGAATTTGTAGTGAAAAGTGAAATCAAGTATCTACATCTTATGAATTTGAAGCTTTTTTTGTCAATAAAAAAAAGACATCTTGCACTTATCGTCCCAAGTATGGTTCAAGCTATGTCACTTTAATTTAAAGTACTACTCCCCCTTCCAAGGTCATTTTCGTTTCTCTTGAACTTTCTCTCACTTGTGTTTGATTTAAAATTTTTGATGGATTTGAAGTTTTAAGCAGAACATCTGATCTTGGCTTTGGATTTCATTTCTCTTCTACTGTTTCAGAGTTTGAGTTTAAAACTACTTCTTGATGTTCAGAGATAGAAAAATTCTTTAATAAGATTGTTGATATTAAAATGAACTGAAGTGTAACATGTATTTATCATGCGTAAGGGGGTGTAATTTTTGAAGTGTAACATGTATTTTATCATTCGTAAAGGGGTGTAATTTTTAAATTTAAAGCAGAGGGCAGTGTTGTGTAGTTTGCCCAAAACATAAATAAGTAATCCGGCTTGACTCAACGGTCTTGTTATGCAGATTGCTTATATTTTTATTCTTATTGTTTTTTTAATGCGATAACATGGTTCTTATCTATGTTCATTCTATACTTCATTGTAGGCTTCTCCAATTCAGTTAGCTGGAAGACAAGTATACATAGAAGAGCGGAGGCCAAACAGTGGCACTGCAGTTCGAGGAGGAAGTAATGTTTTTGACCTTTTTCATTTAGCTCTTATACTTTCAAATGTTTTTAGCCTCTCAAGTTGTGTGGGTTAAATCCTTGGAAGGTTTTTATTACTTGCTGCAATTGTTAGTGTCGGACTGCACCTAATAAATACATACTCGATAGCATTAGTGATCTGAGTGATAGCCTTATGGCTGAATATGCTAAGGAACCCGTTGTGCAGAAATTAGCATTTATTACTAAAATATGCTAAGGAACTTCTCCAATAAATACTTTTGGGAGAGAGAAATAAGCTTGTCTTCATAAGCTAATATTATCTCACGTACAAGCTGATTTATAGAGGTTGTTTCCTATTAGCTTCTCCAAAATCTGTTTTTTAATGCATAAGCTAATTTTACCTTATGGAGAAACTAATTCTCTTTTCCTTTCTATTTTTCTCTCCTAATAGTGTTTAAAGAAGTTTCTAATATACTATCAATATTATAAATAAATTGACTTGGAAAAGGTATAATATATGTCTGTAAAATTTTGATACTCTACTGTGATCAGTTCTGAAGTGTTTTCTGTTCAAATTAGAAAATGATTTGTTTATAGTCCATTTCCTTTTTATTTCGTTGGTCAGGAAGGGGAAGAGGCAGAGGCAGTTATCAGGCAGATGCTCCGAGAGGGCGTTTTGGTGCAAGGAACATGGGAAGGGGAAGTAATCTGGATAATTCAGACTACTCGAGACTAAGAGGAGATGGTTATCTTCAGCGTAGTTCACGATGAGAAAAAATGGCAAAAGCATGGAGTGAGAAGATTCTGTTGAAAGGGCTTATACAATTAGTGAAATCTGTGCTTGGTGTGGGTATTTACTGCAGAACATTTTCTTCTGTGGTTTCACATTAAGTAGTCTTACGTTTTGGGTGCGTCTTTTTCTAGTAAAAGCCATTGAGACTTTAAACAGTTTGTTTCACAAGCATAGATCAGTTGGTTCCCCTTGAATGTTATTTAGCATGCCATTCGCGTGGGAAGTTTTGGTTGTTGTTTGTATTGTTCCATGTTTGGATTGTGGCGGCCTTTTAATCACGAGAGGTGTTGAAAGTAAGAAAGTGGTTTAGTTTAGACATCAGTAGAGGTTGTGTTTAATTGTCAGATGTTGCGGTGCATTTATGGGTGCATTGGCTCGTTGCCTTTGTTAAAACTTGTAGCAAGTCTTATGGAAATCTTATTATAAATTTTCTCTATTAGTTTGGGGACATTGTCGAGACGTAGATAATTAAATCTTTTCATTTAATCGTTTGACTTTACTTGAAAACAACTCCAACGATGAGAAGGCTTGTACTATTCAGTCCAGGAGTTAGTAAAATTTGTAAATCTGATACCAAGGTTCAAAAATTTATAATTAAATGAAAGTGTACATTATTTTACGATAATTTTAGTCTAGAACAAGTTAATTTACAAAATAAGTAAACAAACTAAAAGCTTTTTGTTATGCATTTTTCTTTGATCGAACATTTTTTTAATAGTCACCAAAATTCAAAAATTTCAAATCTATTTTAAAAATTTGTTTTTTTTTTATATTTTAGACAAGAAATAAATTATTGTCTCAAAAACTAAATCATAATTTTATATATATTTTTGTTCTCCTAAATTTAAGGGGATATTACAATTAGTTTTTCCTGATTTAATTTAGTCACTCTTTTTTAGAAATATGTGAATTAATTTAACTCTTTTAACAAAATTTGTTAAGTTTATTTAACATTTTAAACGTATCTTTTAGCTAACATTGAAATAGAAATATGTTAAAAATTGTGTAAACAACACAAATGCTCATAAAATGTTTTAAATGTCAAATAAACTTAACAAAATTTAGTTAAAAATTTAATTCAAATGTCCACAAAAAATTAAGAGACTTAAAACATATTTAACCATTTTTAAATTAAACCTAAATAATCTCAAAGTTGGAAGAAAAATCGAGAAAACCTAGACCTTAGGAAAAGATACTTGTATTTTGGATTAGATGATTAAGTTAAGAATGAGATGATTTTTATTTTGTCCAAGTTGGTGAGCTAATCCCGATAAGCTGAATTCTTAGTAAGTTAGGTCTATTTTTGGTCCATACAAAAATTTGAAAAAATCTTTTAACTCAACCCAGCTTGAATCCTTACAAATTTTAACTGATCTTGAAAGTTCTAATAAATAATCTTTTAAAAACTCATACTACTCTTAGAACTATTTTCTAATTACATATCTTCCAAATATTTTGAATTGTTTTTCATTTGTTGTTGACTTTTCAATCGTTTTTTATTTGATTTAAAATATAATATTTACATATTTAAAAAGAACTAATATATCGGAAGTTATAATTATATAAAATAAACATTTACCATGTACATGTTTTACATGGCAGATTATTTTGTTATAATTTTATAGGCTTTTATCTTGACTAATATACATGGTAAAAATTATTGAAAACCACGCAAAGTTTTTTTCTCTTTTACTTCCAAGTAAAGTTCCATAATATTCTTTAAATAAAATCTATCATCTCGTTTAAACATGCCTTTGCTATTAAAAACCAGTTTAAAACTTGGTAGGACTCATTTCCTGTGAGTATCATGATTTGACGAAATAGGTAGTGGTTTTTCCATTAGAACTATCAAAGATATTCAGCAGCAGCATTCAATTCCTTCTTCTCCTCTCCACATTCAGTTCAAGAAGACCCTTATCAGCATCACTATTATTCTCTATATTCTTCACCTAAAATTTCCTCTCCCATCATCCTTCAATGTTGAGTTCAGATTGAGATCTTTCAGAACCTTTTTCATGATCTGATATTTGTAGTACAATGGCTTAGTGTGTTGTTTCATCAGTTCATGCCCTTTTCTTCATCTAATCTATGTTCTCCTTCTTAAGCTGTGCAGTGCCTTTGATGAAACATACAAGTACTAGTCCCGAATAAAACATGTTATGAAGCAGTAGATGTTGATTAAGTAATTAGTTTAGTTTGCGCACAACTCTGACAAAGGAAAACAACCAACTGTGCTACAGAAACTCAAAGCTAGAGATCGTAGATTTGTGTTATTAATAGAATGTGCAGCCTTCTGAACAGAACCAACTCTTACAACATTGCCTTCAATACAAGAATTTCAACACATGATGATGATAACACACTCGCTTCTGCATTCCAACCCCACCAATTCAAGCACCTGCTGTAGCCATAGCTCCCTGATGAGAATGAGGAGGCAAACACTGTGCTTCATTGTTACCATCTTCCTCTTCCTCTGCGTCCCAAAGGAAACTAGCATATGCTGCATGTACATGGCTGTTATCACAAAAAAAGTAACTTCTTTTGTCAGAATGCATTTCAAACCATTATAAAGCTTTAAGAAATATCATAACATTCTGAATCTTCTGCACATACCTGTCTTCAGGAGAGGCTTGAACTGCTCTTTCAAAATAGCTTGAGGCACGTTCTTGGTCATGGTGTACCTCCCAAACTAGCTTCCCATACTGTGATAGAACATCTCCATCATTTGGGTCTGCCAATATGGCTCGGGAATAGTACTCCTCCGCTCCTTCACGATCCTGTTTGAACTGTAAAAAGACAAAATTCATCACCAAAAACACCCACTAACAAAACCAAGTTTTGGTGTTTTCCCTAACACTAGATTCAAATCATCACTACATTTTCACTTCCAAGTAACCAAATCCTCTGAAAGAAGTTGCAAAAGTAGCTTATTATGACCAACAAATTGGTTATCATGATGAGTGTTTAGGTGTGATTTGTATTTAAGACTTTTGTTTTGAATACACAGGGAAATAAACAGAACTTACCTGATACAAAAAGTTAGCATAATTCCTCAGAAACAAAGGATCCCCAGGATTTTCTTTCACCATTTTCTTGTAATATTCCTCCACATCATGCCTATCTCCATCATTCCCTCCAGAACCCAAAGGATTGTGATCACTGCTACCTCCACCACCCCCTCTGCAGCCACCTATGCCATCACCACAGCACTCTACTCCAAGCCCCTTTGCAAGATACATTTCTTTACCACTTCCACCCTCTTCCTGCTCATCAAAACTCACTCTGCAAACTCCATCTCTCGCTTTCCCAGCTTCACTCAATATCACACCATTCACCACACTAAACCCTTCTCTTCCGTTCTCCTCCCCTTCTTCGCTCTCACTTTCCATTTCTTCATCTTCCTCTTCTACACGCAGGCCATTGTGCTTACCAATCGAGAAAGAAGGAATGGTCTCCAGCACCAAGCACCTGTTCCTCGTTGGAAACCTCTTGGAAGGGTCTGAAAATTCCAACATGTCTTCGTTGTTGCAGTAGGCCAAGTCTTGCAAGTTCCCATCAGATTGAACTCTTCTAAAGCCTTTGCTTTGCCTTTCAAGCTCACCAATTGAGGGAGAGATTGGGGAAGAACCACATGAAAAGGAAGGGAGAGTGAAGGACCCAGTTTGGGGGACATGAAGTTTGTGATAATGTTGGGGAACGCTGGTTGGTGGAAAGTGCTTAATTCCATGGCTGGTTTCTGAGTGAATACTGTTGTTAGGACTATCTGTGAAGTTGGAAAGGAGGGATCCAAGAACTGGCGTTGAAGAGCTTCTTAGCAGCATGTTTTCAGAATGTTTTCAGATTCAAGATAACCTTTTTCTGGCTGTCTCTTGCCTTTTGAGTACAAATCATGCAGAAAATACAACAAAACTGCAAATTACTTCTCAGGAAAACCAAAACAATAAACTAGAGAAGAGAAAGGCATAAACAGAAAACAAATTGACATGGATACAAGGAAATGTAACAACGCTAATTGCTCAGTTGATAACACAAAAAACTAATGTTTCGGTTGGAAAAGGAAGAGAAAGAGAAGGAAAGAAAAATACCCTTTTGAGACCTTGTAGAGTCCTTGATGCACTGTAATCTATGTAATTTCAGAAGATGATTGGAAGGGAGAGATTTTTTGTACATATAAAAAACATTTAAATGTACAAAAGCAGGATCCTTTATATATAAAGGTGAAGACTTTGCCGGTGAGGTGCATGTGAACATGAGTGGTTTAACCTTCTCTGTCGAATATTATAATCAAAAACAAAAAAAAATGGTTTATTTTTCACCCTAAAAAAGAAAATTCATTTGGGTGGTGAATGTGTGGTAGATGTAGCATTTGGATGACAGAAAAATATCAACTTGTGAAGAGTCGTTGGATGACAGTGCATATGGAAATTGGAAAGAAAGTAGTCGGAAAAGGGCAACATTGTTTCCAATGCAGTAATTAAAATGAAAAAGATTTTCATAATTATTATTATTATTATTAGAAAAAGAAAAATGATGCATTATTGAAGAAAGTACTAGCATACCAACCTTTCACATGGAGGGCATGTCCCTCCCTCCCAGGGGCAGGGATAATTATTATGTTTGGCACACCAAAATCTTAATGCAACTTTGTTTCACGTTTGTATTGACACAAACAAACGCTTCTTCTCCGTACACGTGCCTCATTCACGCGCTTATTTGACTGTTCTACAGTTCTTGTACACAACTTGTAATTGATGTTCGAAGATATTCTTGGGAGATTCCTGCAACAAAATTCAATTGTAGAAACAAAATCAAAAACGTGCTTCCTCGTTTCTGGAACTGCTGTTCCGCTGTACATCCTCTTATGTTAACAAGTTTTCTATTTCTTTTGTCGTTTTTAGTGCTTACACCTCCTCCACTCGACTTAAATTTCACATACCTTTCTTTCTTTGAACTCATCAAAGATAATCAACAAAGAAAAGCAAACAAAAAAAAAATGTGAAAATTGAGGATCCACAAACTAAAAAACACGCAAAAACTAAACATATTTTACAATCTAAGCTTTTCACATAATATTGAACACAATTTATGAAGATTTATATGAAGCCCGAAGACGTCTTATTGTGTCCCGTGTTCGATACGTATAGAACACCAACACCCGTACACGATAAGTATTATTAAAATGTCAAATTTGAAAGACATTCTTCTATCTTTTAAATAATTTTGATATGATTCTAACACAATAATAATAACAACCACAAATTCAATGATTTTTCAAAAAATCCATAAACTTATAAATTTATCACATTAGTTTCTATTATGATTGTAAAAACAAGGAAAAAATATTATATGGTCACTACTTTTCACTTTTTTGGATATTAGATAGATAAATTAGATTCATTTTTTATTAGTTGACAATGTGTTGGTTGAAAATTTAAAACTAATATGTATATACATGCAGTATCATATCTTATGTTTTTCAATTTAGTCATATCTTCGTGTCCATATCGTATTCTTGTTTGTATCCGTATCCAGGATTCGTAGGATCTATGCAGATAAAAAAATGATTTACCTTTTATACAAATATTATTTTTTTAATATTATTGACTACTATAATAATTACATTTTTCTATTATAATACAACAAATAATTAAAATAAAATATTTTAAAGTCATTTTAACATATAAAAAAAATGTTCTCCCTCATTTCTATTTTTTTTTTCAATTCAAACCATCTAACTTTCTATTTTTTATTTTATTTTTTATATTTTCTTAAGGATATCGAACATGTTATCATCTCTAATTTAAATGACCATCTTCTTGCCTTTTATTTATGAAAAATAAAACTACTGAATTGAGACGCGTAAGACATCAAACAAAGATTAAACCTATAAAAGATGGACACAAATTCTAGATGACAAAAGGGGTGTGAATTATCAAAATTTACCTTTAAATATATTTCAAACCCTATAAATTTAGAAATAAAAACTAAAAAAATATAAAATAAGAAAACTGATAATATTTAAATATAAGAACTAAATAAGAACTAAAAAAAAGTACAACTTATAAATATTAAAGACTAAGTGAGTAATCAAAAAAATATTTCTATACTAGTACCTGATTAAATGTCATTATTGATATAATTGTGAAATTAATTATTCTAAATTTGACATGTACGTGCAAATTTACAGTTGATTACAATTAAAACTATTTTATTCTGGATACGTAACCTATATTTTTATTTTTGTGTTTGTGTTTTCTCTCTTCTTATGATAACAAAGTTGATTAAATTCAAAGTATAAATACTATTTATAAAAAAAGTCTTACAATATTGATACATACATAGAAGAGAATTCAATTGAAGATTTTTATCAGCAGCCGAAACCTTACGGTGTAAACCCCAAAAATCTTCTAATTAGAATTGAGGTCACAAATTCATCAATTCATTTATACATATTTTTCATTATTTTTTAATATATATAATGATGACAAATCTCCTAAGTTTAAAATTACAAATAATAAAATTTTTAACAGTATTGAACGGTTGAAAATTTGATAATCTTACTAAAGAAATATGGTTTTAAATATATAAAAAAAAGTATAATCATATAAGAGAAGACAAAAGAGTATAAGTATAATTTTGTTTCAGTATCAAATTACAATTGTTATTGGAAAAAGTTATGTGTTTTTGATAAATGACGGGTTCTAACAATTATTATAACTTATATATAAAGAAATCAAAATTCAAATCAAATTACTATAGAAAATTAGGTTATAATAACCCAGAGTCAATATGAGGATGCTTAATAATCAAAATGAGATTATTAACTACTACTGTTAGAAAGTTGACAGGACAATTTTCTCTATCTCAAAACCTTGAGTTTTTATTTTATTTTATTTATACTATAATTTTTAGTTTAATAATGAAAAGAAAAAAGAAAAAAGTAATCTAAGTATTATGTGGTTGGAAAATAATATTATGAAAACGTTATAAAAATATTTATGACAAAGGCATTCCATCTTGAAATATTGACATCACACAGAAGTTGATGAATCGAATTTTTAAATCGATGTTTTATTTGGACTAGGAGTGAAATAAAGAGGAAATAGCTAATAAGAGAGAAAAAAGTATAAATGATATAGGTTTAAATACCTTTTTGGTTCTCATTTTTGTAGTATTTGTTGTGAATGATTCTCATTTTCACAGAATGTTTAAAATGGTCCTCATTTTTACCGAATGTTTAGAATGGTCTTCATTTTCGCAATTCGTGTTTTATTTGGTCATTTTCTGTAACGCCGTTTAAATCATTAACGAGGCATTGTACATGTGGCACAATTTGTATTAGGGTGTATTACGTGTACTATACAGGTGGCTTAATTAGATATTTGGGGATAAATAAGTGAGCTAGGGTTTTGGTAGGGAATGTTTGGGCAGTTGGTGAGTTTTGGCAATCTTGTTCCTCCATTCCCAATTGGTATTGCTGCAATCTT
>Ga0214544_1000427_pt1 | contig 75736 bp, 52 predicted proteins | sample CNSS3metaG_FD_160074 | JGI IMG/M metagenome (GOLD analysis project Ga0214544, IMG submission 160074) | Root nodule microbial communities from cowpea collected in UCLA plant growth center, Los Angeles, California, USA - CNSS3 | ecosystem: Host-associated > Plants > Roots > Nodule | place: USA...
TGTGCTTAAAGATTGATTTAATTGGGATTTCCTATAATTGGGTTTATTGAGCATGAGATACAAAAACATGTTAAAAATAGCTTTTTAGTTGCATAAATATTCTTTGGATATTTTGAGGTGTGTTAGTACAGTTACAGCTAAGTTGAGCTCATGGAGGTGTGAAAATAAATTGATTAAAGCTTCATGATACCTTAAAGATAAATCCAAGAATAAGAAATTATCAAAAGCACAAAAATCCAAGCCAAGCATTGCATGAAGACGGCAAGAAAAGCTTGAAAAAGTGAAGAAGTTTGGCTAAACCCTAAACCCTAGTGGATGAGTTATGAGTCATTATTTTCCCTTATTCCATTGCCTTTTTATGCCATTCTTGAGGGTTGTTTAGTTCTTAATTGTCTTTTGTTAGTGAATTTTCCTCAATTGGGCTTCATTGGGCCATTATTCCAAATTTTGATTAATTTGGCATTAATTGGTCTAATTATTATTTCTAATTGTTTTTAGGTATTTTATAGAGTAAATTTTGGAGCTTGGACATTTATCATAAGGTCAAGAGAGAGTTGCCACGTGATTTCCACATCATTGCCACATTTGTGCCATGTTAGTCAGGCTGTCCATGTCACTAGGCCACCATTTTCAACCTATAATGCCATTTTTGTAATTTTGAGTGACAGAATGACATTTTTGTAAATATGTGGGTTTGTAGTGATGTGACCACGAAAATTTTAGGTCTTCTTGGGTGGCAGTCGCACATCATCTTCTATAACCTCCATTTTTACATTTTGAGAGCTTTATATGGTTACCCTTGGAGGTGCCACATGAATTTTGATGTTTTAGCACAAATTTTTTCCATTTTTATCCATTATTACAACACCCATATTGGATTGTACATTTTCTGAACGTTTGGAAGCTTGGGCAGTTTCTTTTTAACATTGGGACCTTGTTGAATCCATGTTTCATCTTCTATTCATGATTTGATAACTTGTTTTGTTATTGTTTCACGTTTTCTGCACCATTTTACGTTTTCTGCACCATTTTCTTATCAGTCAATGGTTGTATTCCATTTAGGGTTGAGCTTTGGTTCGCAATCCATGTAACACTAATTTAATGTGTTAATTCCTTGTAGAGAATGAATTGAAGTCTTAAGGTTATTGTTTCATATGGTAGAGTTTATTTTACTCTTTATTCGGATTCTATTTTTTGTGCTTAATGGATGAAGATTTCTGTTTAAGCTTATTTTGCAGAATGGGTCATTTCATTTTGGGGTTGTTATCATGCTTAATGATGCAATTAAAAATGAATGAATGTGTGCTTTGCTTAATTGCGTGTTGAATTTCGGTTCTAATGTTCGCTTAACTAATTATTTCAGGAGTTCAATAGAGTAGTGATAGCTAATTAATTTGATGACCTATGATTGGAAGATTTTCATTTGAATCAAGGAATTAACACTGTTTTCATTATTGTTTTATCAAATTTTCAATTACGATTTATTCTTGTGTTGAATTTCTGGAATCTGCCAAACCTCTCCCCTTTTGTTGAACTACAATCAGGAATCTTGGAGTGTAAACAATGAGTTAACGTCATGAGAGGACAATGAGTGAGCTTACAACACCTGAGTTCACTTATGACTCATTGGACATTCAGTATCCTGAGGAGGAAGTTCCTTATGTTTTAAAAATCGGATTAATACATTTGTTGCTAAAGTTTCATGGCTTTGCAGGTGAGGACCTGTGTAAGCATCTGAAGTAGTTCCATGTTGTGTGTTCCACCATGAAGCCCATAGATGTCTAAGAAGATCATGTGTACTTGAAAGCTTTTCCACATTCCATAGAGGCTAATGCAAGAGATTGACTGTATTACCTTACACCCAGGTCCATCGCGAGTTGGGATGACTTGAAGACATTGTTCTTGGCCAAATTCTTCCCTACGTCCAGAACCACAACCATAAGAAAGGAGATTTCTGGCATCGGGGAACAGTCTGGGGAAAGTCTCCACGAATATTGGGAGAGATTCAAGAATTTATGTTCTAATTGCTCACACCACAAGATATTTGAGCATTTGCTTCTTTAGTATTTTTTATGAAGGCTTGCACCAATTGGATAGAAGCATGATTGATGCTCGAGTGGTGGTGCTCTTGGTAATTCAATCCCAGCAACAGCGAGGCAATTGTTTGAGAACATGGTTTCTAACTCTCAGTAATTTGGTGCAAGAAATGATGTTATTATTGTTAGGGGAGTTCATGTTGTAGGAGCTCCAGAGTACACTAAGAAGTTAGATACCAAGATTGATGCTCTTACCACCTTAGTCAACCAACTTGTTGCGAATCAAAGACTTGCACTTTCTATTGCAAGAGTTTGTGGCATTTCCACTTCAGTTGATCATTTCACAGATTCTTGCCTATGATGCTAACATTTTCAACCATAAAACGCCCCAGCAACACCAACTGAACAATGATTTGTCCACCAACAAATATAATCCAGGTTGGAGAAATCATCCCATTTTGAGATGGGGAAACTAAAAATAGCAGCAAAACCAACAGGTTCAAAACGTACAGCCTCCTCCTCACCAATAACAAAAAGTTGCAGCTACACAACCTGCCCTAGTTCCACCTGTCCCTACTGCCATCCTAGCTCCCACTGCACCTTCATCTTGTACTTCATTGAAGGAGTTAGTCAGGATGATGACCCTTCAAAATATGCAATTCTAGTAGGAGACTAGAGCTTCAATTCTAAGTTTGACAAATCAAATAGTGTAGATGGCCACTCTGCTAAACCAAGCACAATCTCAAAATGATGACAAGCTACCATCACAAATAGTGGAGAATCCAAGAAATGTGAGTGCTATCAAATTGAGATCTGGGAAGAAGATTGAAGTTCCCAGTCCTCAACCTACAATTGAGACGGAAGTTGACCCTGCCATACTTTAGAGAAAGTATGATGTTCATGCAACTTGTCCTTCCACATCTTGGGTGTCTTCTATGCCTTCCACCTCTACTGTTGTGCCTCTCATCCCTCTTCCTTTCCCCCCAAAACCCATTCTAAGCAAAAGGATGGAAGAGGTTGACAAGGAGATGTTAGAAACATCCAGGAAGGTGGAGGTGAACATACCTTTGTTGGATGCCATTAAACAGATTCCCAGATATTCGAAGTTCTTGAAGGAGTTGTGCACGTATAAGAGGAGGCTAAAGAGTTGTCCCTTAGATTCCTTAGAACTACAAAGACCTAGGTACATTTTATGTACCTTGCATCATAGGTAACAATAAATTTGAAAATGCAATGCTTGATCTTAGTGCTTCAATATATGTGATGCCTCTACCTATTTTAAAATCTCTTTCTCTTGGACCCCTGTAACCTATGGGTGTGGTGATTCAGTTGTAAAATAGAAGTGTTGTCCACCCCGCAAGTTTAGTTGATGATGTTTTGGTTCGTGTTGGTGAATTGATTTTCCTTGCTAATTTTTACATTCTTGATATGGAAGAGGAATTTTCACATGGTTTTGCACCAATCATTTTCAGCAAAATATTTTTGAAAACTGCACGAACCAAGATTGATGTCCATGTAGGTACTTTGTCCATGGAGTTTGATGATATTGTTGTGCGTTTTAATTAGGGATGTTAACGGGGCGGGTACGAGTAGTAGCTTCCCCGTACCCTACCCGTTGGATAAATATTTGCCCCGTACTAGTACCCATATTTGTCAGGTATCCATTATGTGGTTACCCGCCTATTTTTTTCATATTCACAGGTATCCACGTGTATTAACAAAATTATTTAAAAAATAAACATTTAATCATAAATTCAAATAAAATAAAATAAAATACATCATTGTCATAAAATTTAGATAAAGTTAAAATAAACTCAAGTTCATACAAGTCCAAATAATTATAAAAGTAAATATAAAATGACGTTCAACACAATGAAAATTCTTTAATTAATACTTTGATAAAAAAGCCGACTTTCTTGGATTGATTCCTGAAAAATAAACAAAATAAACAAATAATAAACCTCAATTGACACGTGTCAAGTATTCTTATTTTGATTCATCATTTGACAACAAGCATACCATAAATGTCATTGTCTATATATTATTTGATGTATAAGCTTAATTTCAAATAAAGGAAAGAGATGAATGTCAAGGGGTGTACCTAGAAGAAGATAACGTACCAATACTTGAAGTTATAAAAAATTAGGTCAAAATATTTTTTACTAATATATATATATATATATATATATATATATATATATATATATATGCCCTTGATATTACACTATGAACATTATCAACATTAGTTTGGTTTCACAGATACGGATACTATGATACCCGTACCCGCACCGTTAATGTGTGGGTATCAAAAATACCCGTATGTGCGGGTAGTGGGTATCCATTTTTAATATATGTTTCCTACTTGTTACGGGTTTTATCTGCGGATACCCGCGGGTACGAATGTTTTTGACATCCCTAATTTTAATATTTTAGATGCAATGAAACATCCTTCTGAGGATCACTCTATTTATCATATTGATATCATTGATGATGCTATTGAAACATATTTCTTATTTTTACCCTTTGCATTGCATGAAATATGCATGTGTTTGAATTGTCTGAATTTGCATGCATTGGTGTTGACTCTAATTCATATTGTGCTTCGGATTGTGATTTTGATGTTGATTCTGAGTTTGACTCTCTAGGTGTTGTACCATATGATTTTGATGTTACATGGTCAGAATGCACTAACCATGTTGTAGGAAGTGCATATGCATATGATTGTTATCTTGAGGTACATGTTGTGGAACCTATTTCTCCCTCCCCTCAGGTTCTTGATATTGAGCAAGCATCCAACACTCTAGAGTTGAAACTACTACTAGACAACCTCAAGTATGTCTATTGGGTGGACATTGGCTGACATTCCTGGAATTAGCCCATCCACGTGCATGCATAAGATATTGTTGGAGGATGGAGCTGAATTGGGTTGGAGCCAAGGGAGGAAATTGGTGATCAAGGAAGAACTTTAGAATAATCTTTTTTTAAAGTGAGGAATCCAGGTTAGGGGAGCTATAACTCGTTAGTCTTGCATTTTAAATTTAATTGCTTTATGAATGGCATGTATATGTATGAAAATGGTTGTCACATTTGAAATTCTGGGTTTCTGGAAATTTTCCAGAAACCGCCTGGCGGGCATTCAAAGCCACCATGCGACTCATACCAATTCTGAACATTTTTTGGGTTCCTGCAAGGAACCGCCAGGCGGTGAGCTAGGAGCCGCCAAGCGACGCGTTACTTATCACCTAGTTCTGGGTTTCTCTAATGAAGGGTCGGGCGGTAGTGACTAACTCGCCAAGCGACACGAGGCACTTTTGGCTCGATTTTGATGTTTCACAGGTTCTGGGAGGTTTCTAATCAGGGAGAAATCGAGTTTTAATCTTTAAGAATTATTAAACATTGTATTTCATTGGAAATTCGTGGAACTGGGGTTTAATTGAGAAGAAAATTGCATGAAGGTTATCTTAGGGTTGATGAATTGGGAATTTCGAAAATGACACTAATCTAAATGGAAAATGTTAATGAATTCATGAATGGGAAGCGTTAGGGATGAACCATAATCCCAATAATTAGGATCGTATCCTATGGAAATCAGAGTTGTTGTAAAGGGGGTAAGGTTCGCAGGTGCAGGAACCGCCTAGCGGCACCCCTTTGGCCGTTAGGCGCCATACCAGTGGTGCATGGTGTTCTGATTCATGAAAAACGCTATTTTTCATATTTTGGCGGAACAGGAACCGCCTGGCGGTACAAAACTACCGCCAGGCGCTCGGCTACTGATTTTGGCGCTAGGGTCCACCAATTTTTCTAGTTCGCGCAGTTTTCGTAAAACTACATTTCCCAATTCGTTAACCGTCCGATTTAGGTGAAAGTTTGGAAGGTGATTCACAACATGTTGTTCTTCACTTTGAACGGTGGAGATTTAAATTGCATAACTGGAGAGGGAGATATACATTACGCATGATTGGTTCTTTGAATTCCCTAATAGTATGACTACTAATGGATGATTAAGTGTGCTCAAGTGCTGATATGGCCTTAATTGGTGAATGTATATATATAAACATATAGATTTGTGATTGATGAGTATGTTTATGGTAGTGCTTGTTGAAACATGTTGAATATATGAACCTATATATGTTAGCTCGAATGTATGATGTTATAAGTGTGTGAATAAAGCCACTATTGATGATATCACTATGATCAAGTGGTGCATGATCATGACGGGTTTTGGGAAAGTATGGGAACATGATAATTATACTTTAAAAGTAATGGAATGGCGAGGAGTCATGTTTATATGTGTTGTTTGTACTGTTACTTGTTATTTCCCAAAGTATAGGAATTATGTGCATGTGTTTGTGGTGTTGGCTTGAAGGACTAAGTCAAATAGGGGTCTAGGATGTGCTTGATGGTGGGACGCATGATGGGCATGGAACTGTGTAGTTCCCGTCGGCTGCTAAGTGGCGAGGAGTCCTTAGTATGGTGATTACATGCGTCGGACGCACGATGGGCAAGGAACTGTTATAGAAGCGGAGAGTGGGAACATAGATCTTAGGATTGTTTATAAAGCATTTTTAAATAACTTTCTGTAATTTCATTATGGTTTTGAACAATAAATTTGTAATAGGAGGATTTGAGTATATTATTAATACTTTATTTATTTATGTTGGAAATTAAATTTAAAGGATTTGAATTTTCCTGTGTTTTTGGGAAATGCTTTATTTAATAATTGATGTATTTATTTCTGCCTGTTTATTTTATTTTTATTTTATTTTAAGTAATATCCTACCGGGATGTTACGAAAAGCATGTTGACTTCATCTTTGATGAAGGATGTGAAAAGGCTTTTGATTGCCTCAAGAAGGCCCTAACCACCACTCCTATCGTTCAGGTGCCGAATTCGACAACCCCATTTGAGCTCATGTGCGATGCATCAAATTATGCCATGAGAGCTGTCTTAACACACAAGATTAACAAGAAGCCTCGAATGATCTACTACGCCTCCAGAACGTTAGATGTTACTCAAGCAAACTATACCACAACAGAAAAGGAGCTCCTTGAGATTGTTTTTGCACTTGAGAAATTTAGATCATATTTGTTTGGTTCACCTTTTGGTGTGTTTATTGGCCATGCAACTCTAAAGTTCTTGTTGAAGAAGGCAGAGTCTAAGCCTTGGTTGATAAGATGGATGCTCTAGCTCCAAGAGTTTGACTTGGAAATCCGTGATAGGAGCGGAACATAGAATTTGGTTGCAGACCACCTGAGCAGGATAGAGAGGTTTGCTGATGATGTTTCACCAATCCGGGATGACTTTCCCGATGAAAGTTTGTTGACACTCTCTTCTTCTTTCTCTCCTCGTGGTTTGCTAACATTGTAAATTATCTTGTTACTGCTATTTTTCCTCTATTAGAATCCAAAGCTCAATATGATAAACCTAAGAGCGATGCTAGGTATTATATTTGGGATGACCCCTATTTGTGGAAGATGTGCAATGATCAAGTTACAAGGAGATACATTCAAGACCATGAGATTGACTCGATCCTTAAATTTTGTCATTCATCTGTTCTTGGTGGTCATCTCAGAACATAAAGGATAGCTCACAAGGTGCTAGATTGTAGATTTTATTGGCCCACCATCTTCAAGGATGCGTGGAAGATTTCTAGCACGTGTGAGCAATGCCAACGAGCAAGATGACCCATTTCTTGGAGACAACAGATGCCTCAACAACCCATATTATTTGTTTAGATCTTTGATATTTGGGTTATAGATTTCATGGGCCATTTCCTTGTCTCCTTTGATTTCACTTATATTCTACTTGTTGTTGATAATGTTTCAAAATCGGTGGAAGCCAAAGCCTTCAGAACTAATGATGCTCGTGTTGTTGTAGACTTTGTTAGGTCTCATATATTTTACAAGTTTAGAGTTCCTAGAGCCATCATTAGTGATCAGGGCACCCATTTTTGCAATAGATCCATGGGGGGTTTTGCTTCAAAAGTATGGGGTTGTGCACAATCTTTCTAAACCATATCACCCCCAAACTAATAGGCAAGCCGATATCTCAAACAGAGAAATCAACAGGATCTTGAAAAATGATTGTACAACCCAGTCGAAAGGATTGGAGCAACAACCTAAAGGATGCTCTTTGGGCTCATAGGATGCTTACAAGGCACCTATAGGGATGTCTCCCTAGCGGGTTGTCTCCCTAGCGGGTTGTCTTTGGAAAGCCATGCCACCTACCAGTGGAGATAAAGTACCGAGCTTACTTGGCTGTCAAATCATGCAACTTCTCACTTGATCAAGCTGGGGAGGAAAGGCTGCTGTAGTTGAAGGAGTTAAAGAGATTTCATGATATCTCTATAGCTAGAAAGGAGTTTGTTGTTGGTCAATAAGTGTTATTGTATAACTCTAGACTTGGTCTCATGGGTGGTAAGTTGCATTCAAAGTGGATTGGTCCCTTTGTGGTGACTAATGTTTATCCTTATAGTGCAATTGAGAACAAGAGCCAATCCACCGATAAGATCTTCAAAGTTAATGGGCATCATCTAAAGCCATTCCTCAACAAGACTTCTTTGCTTGACCCCACTTCTGTTTCACCATGATTTAGGGACTTTTCTTTCTCCTTTCTTACTTTTATTGCACTTATCCAGGCCCATCTATTGATGTTTGATTGTCTAATTTTGTGTTTGAGTCAATGTGTAGTTTAAGTATGGGGGAGTCTATTGTTTTTTCCTTTTTGTTAATTTGTGTTAAGTTTTTGTTTTTTGTTTGGGACACTCACTTCACTTTTGGAGGATGAGTTGTTGGTTGCTCTATTGACTGAGATCCTTGCTTTCTCTTTGCAGGTCAAGTTGCTTTTGAGTTATTTTACCATGTGTGAGGATTTGAGCCACTCTTTGTTCCTTGTTATGTGATACATGCCTCTTAAATGCTTGCACAATGGCCTTGGCTTGACTCTTTCTAATGTTTTTCTTATTCACATTCATGTTTAGATATGATTTAGGCAACTTTGTTCTGATGAGCCTATAACCAGATGAGCCTACCTTGAATTGTTTCCTTTGATAGCCCTTTTTGAGCCTGCATACCTTTTCATTGTTTTATAGCTCATTACAAGCCCTTAGCCAGAAAAACCATGATTCATCTTGCCTTAGGAAATTTTGGTGCTTCGGAATTGTTTTAGGAATATATGTTTGTGGTTGCGCATAATAAGTATGGTTGTGCGTATACCTATTTTGTTCATGGATTGCTCATTTGTACATTTTATGTCGAACTTGAAAATTGTTGTTTCTCTATTAAAAATGAAAAGAAATGATAAAAAAAATTGAAAATTGAATCTGTAAGTTTTAGAGTTTGAAATTGCTTTCATGCTTGATTTTGACATATTTCCCCATTGCTCCTCTATTTGCTTTGGTTCTTTTGGCCACTTTTCCATATGTTCCACACCTTGTCCTCAGCCCCATTACAACCTTGAAAAGTCCTTCTGATCTAGATTTGCATGTGTTTTAGTTTGGTTGTTGGTTCTAAAGGCTTGCCAAGTCTGTTTGATGTTTGTTTTTCAGGGGTCTATTGAGAGTAAACAGTAGCCTAGAGATTTGAGTGATACAATGCATATTCTGTGAGGTTATATTGCTTTCATTTCTCTCTTTGAGTTGAACTGAGTACTTTACATGTTTTGAATTTCTAGGATGATTTTCACAGATTTCTTGCAACATTGACTCCTTTTGTATTGGGTGTGTTTCCATTTTTTTTCATTTCGTGTCTGTTTGTTTGTATTGTGTCTCTTTATCTCTCTCTCTCTCTCTTTATTTTGTCTGTGTTGTCCTTGCTTTACTTCACTGTGCCTTTATATTTTTGCCCAGGAGTGCAAAAGGGTAAGTATGGGTGATTTTGATGAGTCACTATTTTTCCTTATTCCATTGCCTTTTTGTGCCATTCCTGAGGGTTGTTTAGTGCTTAATTATCTTTTGTTAGTGCCTTTTCCTCAATTGGGCTTCATTGGGTCATTATTCCGAATTTTGAATAATTTGGCATTAATTGGTTTAATTATTGTTTCTAATTCTTTCTGGGTATTTAATGGAGAAAATTTTGGAACTTGGACATTTATCATAAGGTCAAGAGGGAGTTGTCACGTGATTTCCATATCATTATCACGTTTACGCCATGTCAGTCACCCTGTCCACATCATTGGGCCACCATTTTCAACCCACAGTGGTACTTTTGTAGTTCTGAAGGGTAAAATGACATTTTTGTAAATATGTGGGACTGTGGTGATGTGACCACGAAAATTTTAGGTCTTCTTGGGTGCCAGCCGCACATCATCTTCTCCAACCTCCATTTTTACGTTTTGAGAGCTTTATATGGTTACCCATAGAGATGCCACCTGAATTTTGATGTTTTAGCACAATTTTCTTCAATTTTCATTCATTATTGACAACACCTATAGTAACACCCCAATTTTTGGGATGGCACGAAATGTTAGAAATTTTTTGTGTTTAACGGAAAAGGAATTAACATTGAAAATGTACAAATAAAAACTTTTAATTTAATTTAAATTACATAATTCAAACTGTCACTTTGTCAATAACTTCCAATAACATTTGCGATAAAAAAAATTACATAATTTTTAGTATCTGATTTAAAACAATTAAATATTTTATAAAAACTCCCGAGTTCATCCCAACCTTTATCAATTTACTCCATCCCAAAATAATCTGCAATATCACCTGCTCCCATATAACACACATTATACGATCATCGCACATACAACAAACACACAAACCAACAAATAGGGGTAAGCTAACCATAAACAATGATATATAAAAGAAATTCGTAAATAAAACATGGCAATTAATACTCAACATCTCATTCAAGTAACCCTTAAGCATTATGATCACAATCAATCCTTGGTTTGAACACACAAACCCCAAAATTCAAACAATCATACAAACCAAACATAGTATCACATTCATCTAACATCTTAAAACATAGTGATCATAATCAAGCTTTGGTTTTCCGCGGCTTCTCACCCCATAACAACATCTAGTTTTCTAGAACAGATGGTTCGATGTGTCTCACTATCGCAGTCAGATTGTCTCCCTTATTCCTCAAGGAATTATGAGTAAGAAAGTCTATGCACCATACATCGGGCACTTTACTCGCAACGAGCCGAAATAAGGTCAATCATCTTTCCCCTCCCCATTGCTTCACACAGGGGAGAGGGTACAACACTCGATCCAATCATTACCACTGCTTCACACAAGCGAGGATGACCCCTTTCCACTGCTTCACACAAGCGAAAGAGTCACCACTAGGTTCCTAGGTACGAAAAACCTCACATAACATTTAATTCCACCAAAACTCTTCAAGCAGGGCAAAACACTCCCAACATTCAACACGTGAGAATCACATATTGCCAACGAAGTACTCACCATCGCGTCATGCATAATAAAGTTCCATCACATAAACTCATTAAATTATCAAATAAAACATTCAGACAACAAACCCAACTAATGACATTCATTCTAACATAGGCATAACATCATACTCAAGTAATTATCCTCAAATCACAACTTAAACTCCATACCATACAATCCATGAAAACCAAGAAAAACCACCAATCACATAACCTATTTATTCACGCCACTCTTGTAACACCCCAAATTTTGGATGTCACGAGAAGTTATCATTGCTTTTTTAAGTAAACCAATTATATCACAAAAAGGCACTTAAAACCACATTATAATTTAAATGTAAATAGGTAGTCCAAAATTTCCATTGACAATTGTAATATTTTAAAAACAAAGTTCCTATTAAATACTAGAAAACAAAATAAATTTTCATAGTCTTCACTGTTTGATTGAAATCAACTAAAGAATAAATAAACCCCCAAGTCCATTCCATTCTCTCCTCAATCTACTTCGTGTCAGAAACATCTGCATTATCATTTGCTCCCATATAACGCACACATTATACGATCATCGCACATGCAATAAACACAAAAACAAACAAATAGGGGTAAGCTAACCATAAACAATGATATTCATAAAAGAAATTCATAAATAAAACTTGTCCAACAATACTCAACGTCGCATTCAAGTAACACAGAAACTTTATGATCACAATCCCTCCTTGGTCTGAACACACAAACCCCAAATCCAAAGAATCATACTAAACCAAACATAGCATCACATTCATCTAAAATCTTCATTAAATTCCACCAAGAGCTTTCAAGCAAGGCAAAACACTCCCAACATGCAACACATGAGAATTTATATATTGCCAACAAAATACACACCACTACATCATGCATGGGAATTAAAGTTTCATAACATAAATCCATTAACTTATCAACACATTATGCAAAAGATTTGGGATTTTGCAAATAAAACTGCAGCTTGTGTAAAACTCCAAAAATCATGTATTTATATTCGAATTAAAGATGATTGAATCAAGAATCAAATGCAACAATAACCAACTTAATTGAATAACAATAGAGAAAGTTATAAACCAAACAAGCGACAAAGGTCAATGTTGTCAACAACCAAACTACAAGAACCTTGCGATAAAAACTGCTCTCACTACAGAGCTCCGATACAAGATCCGACTAGTCAAAGTCAAGAACGATGTGTTAAGGATCAACTGTTAAAATTTCAGCTCAATCCAACAGTTAACTAAGTAGGAACCTTCATTTTAGGAAAAGTGTGCAGTTATATGATCTTGTATCGTTAGATTCTATAACTTAGTTATTTGACTGTTACTAGGAACATAAGATTAACGTTCAATCTAGATCATTACTATGAAGGTAGAAGCATCTCCACAAGAGGTCTAACATGTAATCTTCTTCCTAGAACTGTATTTACAAGACTTAGATGAAACAGAAATTCCTTGAAGCCATGATCAACGACAACGACAAACTGTTAAGAACACAACAAATTGACATGACATAAAGATGATTTATGCCATCCAATGACGATAACCGCAGAATTACAACACAATATATCAAGCAAGAAATAAAACCAAATTACATAAATCATTATGTCAAAATAGATATACTTTTTCATAGAACATTCTTAAATCAAATCATAAATTTGCAATTTTATAGATTTAAGCCTTAAAAAATGTTGCAGTGAATATTAAAATAACTAAACGCTCATTCAAATGCAATCTATGTTCTCTATCCTGATAAAGGAAAAGAAAATTGGAAATTGAAAGGCCAACTAGCGGCTTTGCTAAAACAATGAACACAATCGAGCAAATGCATTTATGAGGCATAATTACTCTAAATTGTCGTTAAAAAACTATGTCCAGCATACTATGAAAATGAGATGTCATGAAAGTATTCCAACAAACTAGTGTATTTTATAATTATAGAAATTAACAACAAGAGAAGAAACACAAGGTTGGCTTACCCTCCCTAATGGGTCTCTTTGGAATGTTTCTCTTCTCTACCGTAGCCGCTGAAATCTTACACCCTTCTTCTCGCTTCTTGTTTCTCTCCACCCCTCCTTTCTAAAACCCTAGATAACAACCAATAAACCCCCTCTCCCTCATAATCTTTCTATTAATATTCTCCCACTTAAATGTATTTTTTTTCTTGACTATTGTAATATTTTAAATCACAATTCAAAAACAATATAGAAAGAATAAAGGATATAAAATTTGTTGTGCATGAGCGATATATATATATATATATATATATATATATATATTTGAATCTACAACATGCATGATATTTATACGTGAATCTGCAGTGTGCGTTTCATGCAGCACTATGTACCATCCCGACCGGATATTACGAATCTATCTATAATACAATTGAAAGTATCACAAAAAGCAAAATTTTACACGTGTCATCTTCTTAGGAATTCTTCAATTTCAGATTTCTAAATTTGTTTACCTCTTAAAGAAATTTTTACACGTGTCTTCTCAACCAATCTTCTCAACCCCTTTTTCTCACTTTCCACCTCTCACTTTCCAATCTTCTCAACTCTCTTAACTTTCCATCTCTCGAACCCTACCATGTCTTTCACACTCTCCACCTCTCAGCCTCCTCAAACCCTAGCTACCTCTCTGTCACCGCCTCAAATGCTCTTCATCGCTCTGCCTCCACAAATGTTCTCCACCTCTCTTCCTTCTGAGACGTATTCAACATCTTTGCCTCCTCAAACCCTCTCGATGTCTCTTGCGACTCAAACCTTCTCCAGTCATGTGCCACCTGAAACCCTACCATTTCAATCTCATATCTTTTTCGAATCGCACTCTCCACCTCTCTGCCTCCTCAAACCCTAGCCACCTCTATACCGTTGCCTCAAACGCTCTCCATCGCTCTGCCTCCGCAAATGCTCTCCAGCTCTCTTCCACCTCAAATGCTCTCCACCTCTCTTCCTTCTCAAACGCATTCGACATCTTTGCCACCTTAAACCCTCTCGACATCTTTGCCGAATCAAACCCTCTCCACTTCTTTGTTGCCTCAAACCCTACCATTTCAATCTCATATCTACTTCGAATCATACTTTCTATTTTGATCTCTTCACTTCTCATTTTGAAACCCTAATTTTTTTTCTTCTTAATCTCAGTGATTCCAACTTCGTTTACATTTATTTTTTGTTTCTTCTAACTCAGGTTTTTTTTTTTTTTTTGTTTGTGTAGATTGTTTTTGGGGTTATTCCTTCACTAACTCTAAGAAGATACCTTTATCATGGCGAGGATTCCGGATTCTAGTTTTTGATGACACCTTTATCATGACGAGGATTGAGGATTCTAGTTTCTAATGACAATTAAGCGATCACTTCTTTCTTTTTTTGTATAAAATTATCATGTTTGATAAAATCACTTTTCTCCATCCATGATGTAATTTTAGTGGGCATGACCTTGATCTGATTGCACCTTAAATTTCAAGAAACGCCAAGATTTCAGGTTTTTTTTTTTGTTTAAATGCATTCTTAATTTCATTGTCCAAGACTTGCATTTTCATAATTTCTTGCAGAAATTGTGGCCATCTTAAGTCATAAGCAAATCATGTGAATTAGTTCTGAATATGGCATTGAGGTAAGTAGAGTCCGAGGAGTAGTCGATAATACTAACCAAATTTTAAAGGTAATAAAACTAAAAAGCAGATTCCACAGTTTAATTAAATTGATAATGGAATGCCTTTAATATGTTGTATTGTTTTTTTTTTGTATTGTTGATTCAAAGATATAATTATAAGTATGTTTTCAAAAGACTGGTTGGTGTTTGCTGATTTATTGGCACCATAATAGTGTTTGAAAATTATTTTTTGTGGCCTGTGTAATCTTTTATTGGTTTCTATTACTTGAGAAAGGTGCTTATTAATTGTAGCAGGAAATGCTTCACTGTCAATGGATTTATTTTCATTTGTATATGCACTCAAGACAATAAATTAAAACTACCAAACATGAAGTTGGATTGGTTGTTTAGCCTATAAATCTTACATTTACTCTTTCTTGTTTCTTTTTATAGTATCAAGCTTGTGTTTTACTCTAAAGCATATTTCAGTCCAACATTCTGTTATTTACATGTTTTGATTAAACATGTCTTCCATTGTTATTGAGTTTATGATGTTTGATCAAATCACTTTTCTCCATCCCGGATGTAATTTGAGCTTTTATTCTTCATGTCTATTAAAGTTTCATCTGATTGTACCTCAACTTTCAAGAAACCCTAACATTTCAGGTTTACTTAATTCTTATGTAGTTTTTATAGTTGCTATTACTTTCCATTCATTACAAAATTTACTTCTGATGAAGATATGTTATCAAAGGTTATCACTCAAAGCTTATGGTGGTTTACTCAATTTTGTTTTTTTTTTACCTATATTACTCAGATAGCTTGATTCCAAACCAAGCTGCCACTAATGTCTTAGGCAGTGTTGGAATTCCAGAAAAAAGCAAGCAATTTTATTCAAAAAAGATGGCCACTTACTATTCAATTTAAAATTTTTAAATTGACGTACCTTTCCATGATGTTTAACGTTATGTTTATTTGATTTTATGTAGGTTTTTTTATATCTTATGCTTACCTTTTGATATGCAGACATCAGGTCAGTTCTTTCCTTTTTCATCTATGTTACAACATTTATGTTACTGTTTGCATTAGGTGAATTCTTTCCTTTTTCTTCTTTGTGTTGTCATTTTTCAAATGTTCAAATGACATCTTTATTTGAAATCAGATCTTTATTTCCTATTTTCGTTTATTTTTCAACCTTTTGCAACATTTAAAGTTGTTGTAGGTTTTCTTTTTCTACTGCTCTCTGCCATATTTCCTTTTCTTGCACAACATTGAGCCATGTGAAAAACAACTTTTAGTTTCTTCTATGGTCTTCATATGTTTGTCAGTCACATTTCCCAATTTTTACTCCATTTGGTTAACCAAAACCACAATATGCGTATTGTTTTAGTAAATATCTTTACTCATGTCAAAAAATTGCTTTTGCTTTTCCTGATTGTTTCTAAATTTGTGAAATCAAAACCAGAGCATGTGTGTGGTGTTATTTTTTATTTATGATCTTCCAATATTTTTTTATTATGTGTTTTTGTTTTGTACAAATACATGTCTCTTGACCTTCCTTCATTCCTTACTATTGTCTAATTTCCCTCATTCCTTACACCTTGTCTGTTATCCAAAACACACCCACTCCTTACAAGAATTGAACCCAGAGAAGGAAAGTTGGAACATCGTTGCAAGAGTGGTAAGGTTATGGTTTGTTGAAGATTACACAAAAGGAAAATCTTCATTTTCCATGGAAATTGTTCTTCAAGACAAAGAGGTACCTCCTAATACTATAAACGCCTTTTATTTTCTTACTTTTCCTAATTTTTGTAATTTTACACATAAGTTTCAATATGCTTTTATTATTTCATTTATGAAACTATTTTTGTAGGGTGTCATAATCCATGCCTTTGTTAGACACACATTGATATACAAATTCCAGTCTGAAATCAAAGAGGATAAGGTTTACACCATTCAATCTTTTAGTGTTTCATGTAATGGTGGTTCTTATAGAACTACAAATCACGCCTATAAGATCAACTTCCAATTTGGAACCAAGGTCAATATGGTTGAAAGTACCTTAGTTCCGTAAACTAGAACTTCATACATCCCTTTTTCAACCATCATAGTTGTTGGTGTTGACACAGATTACTTAGTTAGTAAGTATATTTTTCTTTTTTTTTCTTTTTCTTTGCGTTTAACTTTTGGTTAATGTTTTTTTTTCTTACTTTTTCCTTTTTCTGTAGATGTCACTGGAATGTTTACTGGTGTTGGAACAGAGAGAGAGCTAGAGAAAGGTGGAAAGAAGACCAAAATGAATGTCATCCTCATTGAAGCTGATGGGTAAGCGGATTTCATTTGTTTATCTTCTTTACTGTTTTTACTTTTTTTTATGGATTTCATCTGTTTCTCTTTTTATCTGATTTTTAACATGCAATAGTTTGCAACTGGAGTGTACTTTATTTGGTCAATATGTTGATATGTTAAATGCATTTATGACCTCTAGAGAGGATCAACATGTTGTCATTGCTTTACATTATTGCAAAGTGAAGACCTTCCAAGGTAACTAACTTTGATTGATTATTATAGTTGTATTAATTTTTTAAATTTTTTTTGACATGTTGTATTTAGTAGATAAAGTTTCTATTCAAAACTGTATGAATTGTACCAAGATAATTTTTAACTGTGATGGTGAAGATGCAACGAAGTTGAAAAAAAATGTAAGCATATATACATAAGATATATCTTTGTTTATAGATAGATATACATATATATATATATATATATCTTTGTATATATATATATATATATATATATATATATATATATATATATATATATGTATATATTTGTAATATAACATATTTTTTGAACGTAGGATGTGGGATAGTACTGAATCTCCTTCTCAACCTCTTACCCAACATTGTTCGTCTTCTAAAGTTAGCTTAGAAGATGAATTCATTAAGCTGCATCCTAGGAGTTCAATCGAAGGTCTCAGATTTTAAATAGATTCAAATATTTGTCTCTATGTTGCACATAAATATTTTTTGTTAATTACCGTTCATATTTTTATTCATATTGTTTCATTATTTATTTTTCAGGAAAGTATTTTTGTAGTAAAGGCTACTATCAAACATAGATCATGATCATTGGTGGTATACAACATGTATTTGCAACAAAGTAGTTTATCCTGATTCCAAAATGTTTTTTTTGTGAAAAGTGTAACAAACATGTCATTAAGGTTACACCTAGGTAATATTAGTAATCTTCAGAATTAAGATTTTATGAATATAATATTATAAAAACTTAATAATGTTCATTAAGTCTTTAATGTTTTTTTTAGGTATAAACTTAAACTTCGTGTAATTGATGCTACGAATTCTACAACTTTTGTTGTATTTCATTGTGATGCAAGTGAAATGTTGAAGAAATCATGCTCTGATATTCTTGACTTATAAGACAAGGTTAAGTTTCATATGTAATAATTTCTTCTTATATTGTTGACATTTAACTTAAATGTTTTGTTTTATTTTCAAATTAATTCACAATCAATATTTTCCTATTATATATTGGGTACTTCTTTTCCAATTATTTAAATCATTATTGTTATCTCCAGTAATTCTTTTTCATTAAGTTACATCATTTATATTTATACTTTTTTTAATAGAACACTATTGTTGGAGACTTGCCGAAAGAGTTTGAAGTCCTAATTAATAAGACCTATCTGTTCAAAGTTGAGTGCAAGAATGATTATAATAGCAAATTTGAACAATCATTCAGAGTTAAAAAAGTTTGCATGGATGAAAAAGTAATTGAAAGCTTTACTGATGTTGAAGTTAAGTCTTTCGTAAGATCTTATTTATTTCTTTTTACGTCTTATCCTATATTTTTCTTTAATTGTAATATTATTTTTATTGGATAAAATTTTTAGGATCTATGCTCTGCAAATGAAGAAGAAAGCAAAGTAAATGAGCGAACAAATCAAATCTCATCTGATTCCATTGTAGAGGTAGTTGAAGATTACAATTTAACTTATTTTGTAAAGCTTTGTATATGCTAATTTTTTGAAGTTTATTTTTAGGATTTACTGATCAAATTCACAAAAGAATCAAATGATGTTGAGACTCTAAGTGATCATTTGAACACTATAGTATCAAGCCATGTTTCTGCAAAGGAATCGTTGAATAATAAAAATGTAATTGATGTTGAAATTGATGAGTTAACCTGCAAAGAATCATCTCATTTGGACAATCTTCACTTGGCTACTCAACCACCTGTCCCAGCATATGAAAGACAGAATCGATCTATGGTTCAAGAAAACAAGAAGATTCCAGTGGAGATGTTGAAGAAGAATATTATAACGTCCCAAAACTGAATAATCCTCAATTAATAAAACATCACATACATGAATATTCAGAGAGTGCAGGGTTGAGGGTAGGAAGGTATACAATACGCCAGATTACAAGAAAAGGGCCCCACATGGCCCAATCAGAAATATACTGAAAAGAAAACAAATAAATAATTAGGCCTTGTTCGGACAAGGAAAGCATAAATAATATAAAATCCTTTAGTAATGGGCCCCATAGTGGGCCCAACACCTGTCCCATCCATCAAGCTGCAGCATCCCTATTACCATCACCACTGTCAGGGGTTTTCACATCTGCTCACATCAACCAGGTTGATGATCATTGCAAAGGAAGAGGCCACGCATAACACCCAAGCAAGCAAAAGGGTAAGCTAGCGAAGAGGTCATCATATCATGCACTCAACATACCGTTTCACATTCAAACATACATAGTAGACACCCACATGTGAAATACTCATCAATATCAAAATTTAAGACCTGACTATCCAGATACGTATCTAAGGCACCACCACGTGGTAGTGGAATTATGTCCTAATGATAAGGCGTCACCGCGAGGCCTTCACGGAATTATACCCTTATAGGAGGCACCACCACGTGGCCTTTGTGGAATTACGCCCTGGCCTTGAGGCACCACCACGACCCCCCGTGGTATTACGTCCTTTTTGTCGAGACAGACCAGGGACTCCCCTTTTGGAGGGTCCATGGAATTACGTCCAACTGATGAGGCGCCACCAAGATCTCTCACTACAAGAGTCATGGAATTATGCCCTACCCATACTTTAAACTTGTTCCACCCACCAATCAAGAATCTCCCATAATACAAATATCATGTACAATTAACAATTCATACAATTCAGGATTTCCCATTTCATACCCAATCAAATAACATGCCATTTCCATTTCAAATGTACATATCAATCATGCCATCATCACACAACCCTTACAGTAAGGCATTTAGGTCACATAAACAAGCCACATATCGGTGAACCACTCAATAACAACATCAAAACTCGCCCGCTGTCTCGCTCAAGCCAACAGGGCTCGCTCAGTCGAGAGGACCCTCTCGCTCAGGCGAGTCCCATCTCGCCTAGGTGAGGGCACGATGAGGGGACAAAGAACCCTGCGAGGTCTCGCTCAGGCGAGTCCCTTCATGCCTAGGCGAGAGCACTCCTCGCTCAAAAATAACGTGCGTCGCCTACGAAACAAATCGCGCAACAAAGACCTGGGCGAGTCTCTGATAATCTCGCCTAGGCGAGACTGGCTCGCTTGGGCGAGAAAACCAGTACTCGCCACTATTTTCTCATACAACAGCCAAGACCACAAACCAAATCATGCTTTGAATCAATCCAAAACGGACACAACACCAACCAATCCATACAAACATGAAAAGACGTCCAAAACAGCGGGAAAACACAAATAACAGAAGGTCCTAGCTTCCCTTACCTGGAAAACAAGCTAGCGGAACACTTCGACACGAACACAGTGAACACGGCGATCCTAAGGATGGCCAAGGAGCTGAAATGAATGGTAAAAAAGTAGAAATATGGACGGATTATTATCAAACCATAACGGTAAACGGTAGTCCTAGGCCCATAAAAAGGGAAACACGAGCTGAGAAATACTTACGTGGAGCAGGAGCTGGGTTTGAGTTAGCTCGAAGAAGGTTCTGAGTAAACCCTAGCGGAGAGTTCTGTTCAAGAGGTGCAAGGGTGACGGCTGATTCTTCTGCAAGAGTGAAAAGTGCAAATTAGGGCAACTAGGGATGGTTTTTAACCTTTGGGCCAACCCTCAGGCCCAATAGACGCATGACAGCCGTTAAAATGCTAGGGCAGGAAAAATTGGGCCTTATAAATATCAAGATTGAAAGTGATTTCTGTCATTTCAAACTATAAATTGTAATAGACTTTATTTGGTGTTTTATGTTGGTTATGTTATTTTTATGGAAAACATTTACTGCTTTTAAGTATTTGTACTCATGACCACTATTTTTTGTTGTTCTTAGGTTGTTTTTTTGAAAACATTGACTTCAAGTATCTTTTAATTTAATTATGAATTACATCAAATATTGCTCAATTCTGAATAATTTCATGCTTATTATTCTTAATTCTGTACTCTATGTTTACAGTCACAATTTGCTAGCTGAATCAAAGTTTGTTGATATAATTTGACATTTTCAACACCATAATCATACTAGCTACATGAAAGTAATTAAGTTGACCAGAGTTATTTCCTTGTGTTTTTTATTTGTGCGTTGTGTTATAAAAAATTGTGTACCTTTTTTTGTTGTCTATGGTTATTTTTAAACTTCAGTATATTGTGCTAGCTTAATGTCGAAGTGTTGATATTATTTTTATGTCAACTATATTATCATGCTAGCTACATCAAAGTGATTAAGTTTTTATGTATGTGAAGATTTTTCAACTACATTATTGGTTTCGCAACATATAAAACTTATTTAATGTCTTCAAAACCATTCTACCTTCATCAAATATTTTACACAATTCTCCTTTCACAGATTGATTAACACTATTACAATTTTAATATTTATTTTTTACCCAATATATTGTGTAAGACCCAGTTTTCTGCCCTAATGTTTTAAGGGCTGCCTTTAACCTAATGGCCCTAAGGGCTAGCCCAAGGAGGAAAACCAGACCCTAATCTGCCCTAACGTTTCCACCTCCCTCACTTTCAGAAACAGTCTCTCCTTGCCTCCTTGAGCAGCTACAACGCTCTGCTAGGGTTTTGCCGTCAACCTCCTTCAAGCTAGCTCAAGCCAGGTTCCACTCCACGTAAGTCAACCTCGAACTCTTGTGTCATCTCTCTAGCATACTTTTACCGTTAGGGTTTGGTAGTAACTTGTGCCTATTTCTGTTTTACCGTTTGTTTTCAGCTCTTTGGCCATCCTTAGGACAATCGTGCTCACTGTGTGCGTATCGGGGTATTCCGTTAGCTTATTTTCCAGTTAAGGGAAGCTAGGGTTCTCAATTTCTTGAGATTTTCTGCCCCTTTACTTTTGTTTCGTGTTTGTATGGATTGGTTGCCATTGTGTTTGATTTGGAATATGTTAAAGCATGATTTGATTTGAATGTTTGGCTGTTGCACGAGAGAATAATGGTGAGCACTGGTTTTCTCGCCCAAGCGAGCTTGTGTCGCTTAGGCGAGAATAATAGAGGCTCGCCTAGGATCTACTGCTCGAACTATTGCTTAGGTGACGAGTATTCTTTTTGAGCAAGGAGTGTTCGCGCCTAGTCGAGAAGGGCTCGCCTGAGCGAGACCTCACAAAGTCCACTGCTCCCCTGTTTGAGCCCTCACCTAGGCGAGAAGGGGCTCGCCTGAGCGAGAGGACCTCCCTCGCCTGAGCGAGACTGGGGGTAGGTTTTGGTACTATTGTTGAATGGTTCACTGATGTGTTGCTTGCTTGTCTGATCTAAATGCTTTACTAGGAGGGTTTGAGGGATGATGCCATGATTGATATATGAGGTTGAGATGGAAATGGTATGTTGCTTTATGGCGTATGAATTGGAAAGCATGAGTTGTATGATTAGTTGTTTATACATGACTTTAGTATTATGGGAACTTTCTGATTGGTTGGTGAAACATGTACAAAGCGTGAGTAGGGCGTAATTCCATGACTCTTGTAGTGAGAGCTCATGGTGGTGCCTCATCTGTAGGGCGTAATCCCATGGACTTTCCTAGTGAGAGTCATTGGTGGTGCTTCATCTATTGGACTTAATTCCATGAACCTCGTGGTGAGAGTTCATGGTGGTGCCTCATCTATTAAATTAGATTTATCTATTTAATTCAGACGTTAGATTTATGGTTTTAGAGCGGTCGTTTCTTAGGATCTATGGTCTAGTGTGCCTGCCTAGCTACCGTTGTAGCTTGTGTGTTGCTAGCTAAGCTCTCATCCAACCAAGTCTAACTCCTATTTTTCCTGTGTGCCAATGACATGGCACCTCAGCGTAGGAACTCTCAACCTTCTCAAGGCGACGCACCAGATATCGCCAGGGCGATAGAAGCGATGGTGGCTGCTATGACACAGTAGAGTACAACGATTTATGGACTCCTTAACTCCTGCCCTACGGGGGCAATTCCTTCCCCACTAACAAAGATTCGAGAATACTGAAAATGCTTCGCACAAATGAGACCCAACACTACGGCAATGCGTGGGCAACGCTTTTTCTTTAGAAAAAACAACCAAACACAAGCTTTCACAACATTCAACCATTAGCTAAGAAAATTCTGAATTTCCAGAACAATATCAGCATAAAGAACCTTTCAACAACATCACTTTAGAGTAAGCAAACACATGGCAGGCAAGCGTTAATGCAGATAACGTGAATCAGAAACAAAACAGCATGAGGCTTTGCTTTAAACTTTGCTTTCCACTCTCCGCTCTCTATGTTTTCTCTCCTCCCTCCTAAGCACGTACAAAAAACCTAAACCTAAAGTTTCTAGTGGTTACAACACTAAGTGACAAAGGAGGAGATAGAAAATAAACAAAACCAAAGATAAGCCTTCGTAGCCTAATAGGGATTCAAATCCTTTCAACCACATGCAAAAAATACCTATTAAACCATGGGCTTCTCGTGATATAATTATTAAGCCATGTGCTTTCTCATGATATAATGTTCATTATAAATTTATAAACACGTGTATTCCACATGTCATAATTGAATAAAATAATAAAAAAAACCACAACTTAAACCACTACATTAAATATTTTGTGTCTCGAAATATTGGACGTCGTAACCAATACACCAACAAAAGTCTTTATAAAACATCAACCACTTTATTACTTCACCTGAATACTTTATGTTTTTTCCCAGATCTTACAATGCATATGCTTTATGGTCAACACATTTAGAAAAGATGCAAATAAATGATGCAATAACTGTTAAAAGAAGGTTGTACCTGACCATATGACCATTTCTTTGACCTAGTCAACTTTTGAATATATTTTATTCCAATATTTGTCTTTTAAGTGAAACCAACACATAAATTTAAAAAATCAACAAACTTAATGTTCATTAGATATCAATCCTCTGCACACAAAGTCTGGTTAACTGAAATCAGCATAGTTTCAAAAAATGAACAGATTAAAATTTATAAAATTTAACTTCCTATATATCCAGATACTATTTAAGTAAAATCAATGCATAAATTTGTAAAATCAAGAGACTAAAAATTTGGAATATTGAATTTCATGTGTCCAGATGTTGTTTAAGTAAAATCAACGCACAAATTTGTAAAATTAACATAGTAAAAGATGTGCCCAATTATGTTTCCTGCATATAGCGACTATTTAAGTGAAATCAATGCATAGAATTATAAAATCAACAGACTAATTGTGACAGTTGACATTTTATGCACACATTAGCTTATTTAAATGAAATCAATGCATGGATTTATAAGATTAACATGCTAAAAACACATTAGATTACATTTTTCATACCCAATATGACTAGTTTGTGAGGCCATGGTCATCTTTTTCTTTACATCTAGGCACTCTCCTTAGGATTGCCCAAGTCTTTCTATTAGATCATGACCCTCTACTTGGTAACAGTCACCGAATCCTTTTGGATAGAGACCCTTGCCTTGGGAATGGTCAAATCCACATAAAAATTTACAAAAAATATATATCAAAACATGAAAGCACATAAAAAAAATCTCAAAAAGAAGAAAAATTTTAAAAAATCAAAAATTCATAAAAAAAACCTAAAACAAAAATTCAAAAATTGAAAACAAAAAGATAAAATTTCAAAGTTTGTCTAGCATCACGACCCTCTCTAGTAGAATGGTCAGTGATTGCTTTCTTTCCTTCTGGTTAAGACTTTTTTCTTATGAATGGTTGATTCCATTTTTACTTTCAGGATCTTGACCCTCTTCATAGAATTGGTCATCACATCAATTTAAATAAGTTTTTAGTCACCTTCTTCCTCGTTCAAAACCCCAACAAAATTAGTGTCTTTATCTTCGCTTATATTTTACTGTGATACTATGAAAAGTCAATTTTCATATTATCAGTAAAATCTAAGTAAAGAGGGACACCTGTCAACACCCAATTTCATTCGGGTAAGAAATAATTTTGTTTTCAGAAAATGATTAGGAAGAGTAGGGAATAAAACAAACAAAAGAGCAATGAACATTGATTTGAGTATGGATATATTCCTACTTTTATTTTTATCTCATTTTAAATTTAATTTAATTTTATCTTGTTTTATTTTATTTAATCTTGGTTCCTTATCTTCTTTATTTTATTTTATCTTTTCTATTTTATTTTATTTTAATTTTTTAAAATTTTTTCAAAATTTTATTTTAATTTTAATTTTAATTATATTTTGTTTATTTTTTATTTTATTTTATTTTATTACTTTTTCAAACAAAAAAATATTGTTCCTACGGAGAACAAATAAGAGATGTCAGACATGAATGGTACCTTAGCTCAATCCGTAATCTCCTCAATAGGCTCCTCGTCGGTTGATGTATGTTGTGTGTTGGCGTCTCGGTTAGCACCAGTCTGGACCTAAGAGGGGTTACTTGCGGAGAAGACTCTAACGCTCAAGTCAGTAAGGAATTCCTTAAAAAGTCAAATCTCGTGATTAAGGACTTTATGAATGCGTACCTTTAATTACTGGGATCCATGCCTATTTATAGTTTATTAATTATGTTTGGCCATGTCATGGGTTGGGCCCTTGTTTGGGCCGCAGGTGCGCCCTAGGTGGGCTTGGGCCTAGCCTAGGCCTTTAGTTAATGCTTGTTGGTCAACAAATGTTGTCCTAATTTCTGAAGTAAGCAGCCTAGGCCGCTATATGCTTTCGATTGTTTGTTTACTGACATAGTTATGTCTGTTGGGTCTTGTGTAGGCAGAATTGGCCGTGCAGTTTTACTAGTTCGCCTAGGTGTAGTACACGAGTTCCCCAGTCTTTGTCGGTGGAGGTGTGACGACAAAGGTTTTGAAATGTGCAGGTAGTTTCCTTGATCTGCCTAGGTGTAGTACACCAGTCCTAGTCTTTAAGTGTGATGAACAATGTTAAGGCTAAAATGTATAAAAGGTGATGGTAGGTGAAAGGGTAACAATTGTCAGAGGTCTAATCAGAAGGGGTTTGTGCCACCGTTCCGAGCATCATGACTTTTCGTGTGCATTGGGACGCTTCATATGCTTTATAACTTTTGGCGGGAAGGAGTTGTAGCATTTCGAATTGATTTTTATAAATGAGGATGGTATTGAAAGCGTGCTCACGTTGGCTCATTTGTAAGAAATCTGGGATTAGTTCTGTGTTCCTGCCGACATCTTTCTTAAAAAGGTATGTCTAGTACTAGTGATAGTATGTCGTTAACTACATCAAGTAATGGTAGTGGGCGGTCTAGGGAAGGTATAGGTAGACAGTCTGATGAGGAGAGTGGTAATCATGTGGTTGGGGTGGGAAGGATCTCGATGGAGACGGTGACCAAGGTGAGGGAAGACCCGCCAGAGGAGAGTAGTTGGCCGGCCAAGGTTGGCTAGGTGGTCAAGGTTGCTCAACTCGTGGCTTAACTGTACTCTTATCGTTGTGAGTGATGTAAGCCGTGATATAGTGTCCTTGGAGAAAGTAAGTGCTGTTGAACGAGCATGTCATGGCCAGGAGGAGGCGGCTGATAAGTTTTTTATAGCATGTTGCTCCTAAGGCTACCGTTTGATGACTTTACCATGGGGGTACTTCGTTTACTAAACATTGCTCCTACCCAACTACATCCAAATGTTGGGCATACTTGCAAGCCTTTCATGTTCTCTGCCGCTCATTATACATGCAACCTTCTCCGCAGGCATTTTCGTATTTTTATGACACAAGGCCGCAACAGCCGACCACATGGTTGCCTTTGGTGAGTAGGCCGAATATAAGCAGACTAGATGCATTCATGCAGTCGTTCAAACATTTCAAGGATGGATTCTTCAAGGTAGTGGTGAAAGGGGTTTGGGAGATCGTATTTCTATAATGATGATGGGAGTACTAAATTCCCTTTTAGCTGGACTGATAACCCTTGGAGGTATAAGGACATTAAGCTGAAGGAGTTTTCGGTGGCGGATAAGGAGGTGGTGGGGACACTGATGAAGTTTACTAATAGGCTGCCCACTAAGGGTTTAGTTTGGGTTTATAATTCGGTTCATCCGATTATTGATATTGAAGGTATCTTTTTGTAATTTTAAGTGCTATAATGTGTGTAAGTTAACTAACCGGCATTTGGTATGAACAATGCAGGACATATGGCGCAACTTGGGAAGAAGAACTTGACACTTTTTCAGACACTAAGGAAGGAGAAGGTGGCAAGAGCAAGGGCTGTTTGAAGTACCGAGGTTCCCAACTTACAGGAGTCCTCGGTGGAAGTACATGTGCATAGGGGTACGAAAAGGAAAGTTGAGTTGCCGGCCAAGCCCGGTAGAGGAAAGGATATGAAGAAGGTCAGGGCCACTTTATCTGCTGGTGGAAAAGGTCCTGAAGCTTGTCTAATTTAGTTGCGAGAAACAGTTTTTCGGCGGGATATTGAGATTAACGTGTCAGATACTTTGATTAATTCAATTGACAATATGGACCCCAATGCTTTGGTGAGGGTTATGGTGGAGTTCAATAATAAGGCGGTAATACTAGGGTGTTGTGTGGGGTCGTTGTATCAAAGGGAATTGAAAGAGGGGAATCGGGCAAAACTGGAGGAGTTGCAAGGTCAAGTCGAAAAGCATGCAGAAGAGAAGGAAGCATGGGAGAAAGAAATAGAGGAATGGAAAGAAGAAAAGAAAAGATTGGGAACATGGAAGGTGCGATGTCTGGATTCTGAGGAAAAGTATAAGGCCATGATTGCTAACCTCGAGAGTGATTATGATGAGTTGAAAGAGAAGCACGAGGATCTAGAGGTGGAACTAGATGATTTGGAGGGCTCTATTATCCAGAAGCATATCAATGGATTCTAGAAGGGGTTACGACAGGTGGCCTTCTTTTATAAAGATGTTGATGTGTCTGATGTCCAATTTGATGTCAACAAGGATGTGGTTGACGGCCTGCTCATGGATGAGGCAGAGTCTAGTCCCGAGGAGGATGCAGGAAGATGGTGGATACGGAGCAAGCGGATGCGAATCCTGATGATGTCGTCGCTGTGAAAGATGTGGAATAAGAGTCGACTTAGGATTGTTGTTTTAAATGTTTTATATTTGATTTTGATCCTAAGTTTGTATTAATTTGTACATTGTTTACTTTGTTGTTAATGTGATGAATGTTGTTGGTATATTTGTTGTTGTGTGACACCGCTAGGATGTGTTATAGGGGCGCGTGTTATGGTATGATTATCACTGTGAATGCGATTTGGAGTGGGTCGTATGTGGCTATAATCCGTTTAATGTGGTAAGTAGTAGAGTTTTGGTGTGCGATTGTTGTGATAGTTTTAATGTATGGGTATTCGACCTAGGCCGCTTACTTGTGGTAAGGATGGGGAACTTAAACGATTTAACTTAAACAACAAGTGTTCAACCCAGGCCGCTTACTTGTGGTAAAGGTGGGGAACTTAAACGATTTAACTTAAACAACAAGTGTTTGACTCAGGCCACTTACTTGTGGTAAGGGTGGGGAACTTAAACGATTTGACATAAACAACAAGTGTTTAACCCAGGCCATTTACTATTAGTAAGGGTGGGGAACTTAAATGATTTAACTTACACAACAAGTGTTTGACCCAAGCCGCTTACTTGTGGTAAGGGTGAAGAACTTAAACGATTTAACTGAAAAAATAAGTGTTCGACCTAGGCCGCTTACTTGTGGTAAGGGTAGAGAACTTAAACGATTTAACTTAAATAACAAGTGTTCGACCCAGACCGCTTACTTGTGGTAAGGGTGGGGAACTTAAACGATTTAACATAAACAACAAGTGTTCGACCTAGGCCGTTTACTATTGGTAAGAATGGGAAACTTAAACGATTTAACTTAAACAACATGTGTTCAACCCAGGCCGCTTACTTGTGGTAAGGGTGGGGAACTTATACTATTTAACTTAAACAACAAGTGTTCGACCTAGGCCGCTTACTTATGGTAAGGGTGGGGAACTTAAACGAGTAAAGGCGTGTGGAAAGGTAGACGTGAGACCAAGAACCCTTTGTTTTATTCATGAAATTTGGGGTGCCTCATTAAAAACTCCTTGACCAAAACCCTCCTTAGGGAAAAAATGTCAAGTGAGGAAAAAGTGTACACCTAGGGTTACAAGTATTCGGTAGATTAAGTATCTTAAATAAAGTAAAATTTGAGATGGAACATGTTCCATGTATTTGGTATTTCTTCACCTGATAACTGTTCAAGCTTTAAGCATCATCCCTAGCATCCTCGCATATTTGGTACGAGCCGTCCCAATTGGCATAGAATTTGCCATCCTTCTTTCTCACACTTCTGGCCATCCTCCAAACTAGGTCTCCTTTAGCGAATGATCGCGAGCATAAGTTCGCGTTATATTTTCTTGCTGCTCTTTGTTTAGCTGCTAAGTTGCGTATTTGGGCTTTGTCCCTTAATTCAGATAGGAGGTCGAGGTGGGTGAACATGTTTTGGTGGTTTTGAACTAGGTCGTAAAGTACATAATTAAATAAACTATACCCTTTAACTTTCAGTTAATATATTATATTAATAAAAAAATATTTTGATACCTATATCTAAACGAAACTTGGTGTACGAAAACTCTATTTTATTCTACACAATCTGTATTCAAACACTAACAGCACACAACCCACGAACCTACTACGTCTGCTCTAATCAAATAATACAATTAACACATTAAAGGCATACACAAGACTCAAACCCAAGTCCTCTCAAAAACACCTAACATGCTCAACCACTTGAGCCACCATTGCTCCATGCTATAACTCTCTACATTAAGACACTAATGGCATACACAAGAATCGAACCCAAGTCCTCTCAACAAAACAAAACACGCTCAACCACTTTAGCCACCATTATTCCTAGTCATAACTCGCTGCATTAATTACTATAAAGATCCCCTTCAGTTGCATTTATTTTATATAAATATTTATTTATTTATTTAATTTTTTCGGGTCTTACAATAACCACTTTTAAGATTCCATATAAACTTCCTAGATTTTGAAGATTACTACAAAATAAAGAAAACGAAGCTCTTTAGGTCCCTAACAACTTGTTCAGATCCTTGGGGTTAGTGATAAACAAAGATCATTTAATTATAGGTTCCCATGCATATTTTTCAGTTGGAACACCGCAATGTTTAATGTTACACCTATTTGAGGTATGACCTTTTTCATGCATTAGAAACATGTAACAACATTTAACCTACTACGATGAGTTGTTCCTTTCTCTACCCATACCCTACAGGCTCTTTTATTTTTAATCTTTTTGTTAGGAACATGTTTATTTTTATAAAAAACCTTTTTATTAAATATTAGCTTTTCAATATTTCTTTTAGTTGCATTTCAAGTAATTTTTCAAGAATTTTGATTTCAAACACATGACTTTTTCAGGATGTATTTTCAATCTCTTTACTTTCTAGAATTGAAATTTTATTTTTTGAAATTTCTTCTTTAAGAGAGACTTTTCAAATTTATTTTGTGAGTTTTTCAAATAATATTTTAATTGTCTATGAGCAACATCTAATTTTTTGGATCATACAATTCAACATAATCATTGTTATTGCTAGACACACTTACTAGGCTTCCAAATAATTCATTGTTAGCCACCAAGAAAAAAATGTGCTAGTTCAATTGTGTGACTTGACTTTGAGGAGGTTGAGCAATTGTCTTCCTAGCAATATAGGCCTTTTTTTCTTGAAAACTTTTCTTCACTTTTCTTAGCATTTGGACAGTCCGTTTTGACGTGTCCTAGTTCTCCACATCAATAGCACTTAAAATTATAGGAGGATCCTTGATTATTCTTTTAACTACCTTCGAAGTTTCCTTTACCCTTGGCCTACATGAACTTGGTGAACTTATTTTTTTTAGACTCATGTTCTCATCGTCAAATTCATCGTCTTATTTAAGGATTTTTTCTTTTGGTAATCTTGGACATCAAGGTAATATTTTTCTTTCTTCCTTAGTTGTCTTCCTCATTCAATCTTCCAAGTTCAAGATCATGTTCTCTTAACTTACTAAAATGAATTGTCATAGACATGGTTGAAAGATTTTCAATTTTGTAATGGTTGTCAAATGCTTCAAAATTTTAATATCAATTCATCAATATCAAAGGTTATACCTGAACTTGAGAGATCATTGACGATGTGCGTGAAACGCTTCTGAACATTGTAGATGGTTTCACCTTGCTGCATCCGGGACATCTCGTACTCTTGTATTAATGAGTTCTTCCTAGCACACTTCACATCATATGTTCCTTCACGGGTTACTTTAAAATATAACAACATTTTGAAAGTTAATTTGAAAAAATATGAAAGCTAGCTTTGATACCTATTGTTAGAATCGTACAACGAAATATTTACATTGGACAAAAATAGATACTTTAAAATTTTCCCAAAAATTTTGCTCATTTCAAAAAAATCTTCTTCATTATTCGTTGTCTCAACCATAACAAATTTTTCTCTAACCTTGCAAGTTGCCCACAAATCACTAGTATTTCTACATCCACTTTGAGGGTATGTTGTATAATAGACTTGTTAAGCTTGTTTAGTTAATACAAATGGTTAATTTATTTAAAGCTTTGATTTACGATTGATATCAACCAACCCATATACATTATCATCTTTAACACCGTTGAAAATGTAGAATAATCTCTTTGTTTTCAAATCCAACATATGATAATTCTAGTTTCTTTTTAACAGTACCATAATATCCAAATTATGCTAACTGCATATGTTTCCTCAAACACGTATCCCACTATTTATGGTGGAATTATTATATCCATAATCCTTTGTATGGAATCTATATCCATTAATAATCAAACAATTATACGAAGCCAATACCTTTAATGGGTCATAACTTATTTATTTCAGCATGTATGGTTGAGATGAAATTATTCACAACACTAAGAAGAGGAAGAAGAAGAAGAAGAAACGACGATGGACGCAACGATGACAACAATGGTGGAAAAGGAGGAATAGAAGGAGGAGGAGGAAGAAAAAAAAGAATAAAGAAAGGAAGAAGAAGAAAGAAGAAGAAAAATAAAAAAGGATGAAGAATTAGAAGAATAAATCATGATATTTAACAATGAATAATTATCAACAAATTTTAACAACATTATTCAAATATAGATCATTATGTGTTTACATACTTCAAATCATCTATAAACAAGATTATTCAAATATAATAATCTAAACACATTAGCTAATACAAAAACAAATCTAATCTATCTATCTAATATCCAAAAATATAAAAGTCATGATTATATAAGATTTGTACATCATTTTTATGATCACAATAGAAACTTATAGAATAAGTTTACAAGTTTATGGGATTTAGAAAAAATCATTGTATTTGTCCTTATTACATTGTGTGGCAGCCATATCAAAATTATGTCAAATAAAAAAGTGTCTTTTAAATTAGACACTTCATTGAGTATCACACATGTATTAATGTTTGATAAGTGTCTGGCATGCGAACACACCATTTATAAAATTTTCAACTTTCTTTTCATCTAATTGTTTATCTTCCATCACAATAAATTTTGAGTGTATATCACACTTTCTCAATAACTTAATCTTTTAATTTAATATTATTGTAACTTTTAAAATATTACACTATTCTTCAGGAGGGATGGATGAATGTTACAGGTTTAAAAAGACAATTATCAAGTTAAGCTCTATATGAAATAGTAAATACTTATTACATTATATAGTTTAACAATTGAATTTGATTAACATTAAATAAGTCAATATAAAAGTAGAATATATTATTACTGTAACAAACACTTTCCCAAGAACTTGTAAGTAGTAACTTAAAAATTATAAAAAAAGATTTCAACATCATAAGAGTAATGTTTTATTACAAATTGATAATATTAATATATAAGATAGTAGAAAAAAAATCAAAACTTATTACATAAAATGGTTTGGGTGTACACTTAACAGGCAATAACTGAGGAAATTGGACTGAATGCAAATTGAGTGTCCCAAGCATAATTGAATACAATGGCACCATTAAACAGAGGTTGACCATCACTAACAAGACAAACATCACCTAAAACTTTCAAATATGAAGCTTCAACTGCTTCAATAGTTTGAAATCCTTTACAGTTCAACTTCACATTCTTCTGAACACATGCACACTGATTTTTGATAGTCACAGTCCATTCTATCTTTCCATGCACTTTTCTTCCGGATGGAGATTGGGTTACAATGATATCGCTCAAAGAGCATTGACTATAACCTGAAATCATCATGCATAATACATATATCATCAACAATATTTTGTAAACAAAACTTACATTTCTCTCATGAGAGAAAATCGCACCTTGAGAAACAAGGACAAGTAAGAGAGTTGCAACAAGAATCTTCTCCATTTCTTATAACACAAATACAAGTTTCAATTCTTCAAATTGTTATGCAAAGAATAACATTGTATGTAATATTATTTATAAACCTATTGGAATGTATCTTTCAATTTGTTTTTTCATTTGAGAACATAATTAAATCATAATTTAATTGTTATAAATTAGAAAAATAGTATAAATTAGCAAAAGAAAAATATAGTTGTAATTACATACATAATTATGTAAATAGATATATTAAGAATAAAAGAAATAACAACAAATCGTAATGGTTTACTATTCGTGCTTATCTTTATTATATCATTATGATAATACATCAATAAATCTTATAAAGGTAATACATCAATAAATTCTATATTATTTCCCATACACGTAAATACTTAAATCAAATCAAATTCTTGCTTAATAATAATTATGTTTTTCCTAATACTGCAATATTTAACTATTTCACATGAATTTAAACTGTTAATTAATATAATTATTATTTTAAATCTTAATAACTATAAATAATTCAGTATGAAAATATAAAATATTCTTCCAATAAGAAATCCTTCTTTAAGGACAAGTAAATAATAGGATAAAATGTGAAGAACTTTAATGACCTTTAGTGAAGTAGAAAGCAGTAGGCCAAAATAATTTCATCCTTTGGTCATAGGAGTTATAATTTTATTTATAAGAAAATCAATTATAAATCGTTAGTATTCGCCAAATCAAGAGAATATAAAATACTACAAAGACAGAAACCAAAAGATTACAAAGATCATAACTAAAAGATTATAAAAATAATAACAAAAAATTTCTGAGATAATAACAAAAAGACTACAACATGGACCTCGGCACAAACTCTTGGCCCATTCTTGGAGGTCAACATTTGAAGCTAAGCTCAGTCCATTATGGATCTCTAATAAAGCTCGTCATTTTGAATGTTCAGCTTCATCTTTATGTTTTTTCCTATCTATTAAGACTTTGGCAAGTGTACCAAGTCACGCAAGTAGTAACTGGTAAGACTAGGATATCGTTTCGAAGAGACTCGTGTAATACTAATTAATTGTGCAATTAATAACTAATTTAAACTAAAGAATAAATTCATAATTTTGTTTTTGTACAAGTAAATTTGTGGATAAAAAAAAGTAAAAGGTGAACTTTTTGGCAGTTAAAATACTTAGATGATGGAAAAGACAAGAATTGATATGGAATGGTATTGTTGGGGTTAGATTTCACCGACCCTATTCCCATGCATATAAAAGAAAGCACACCCTTTCCATTAATATACTAATGTCAACCCACAAGTCTACTCAAACTATAATCCCTTTGTAGAATGAGCCTAGATTTCCTTATTAATAGTAAATCCCTTGAACTCTTAACAAACAAACCTGCTTTATGAAATAGGGTTTAAGACAACCAATCAGTCATATCTTATCATAGCCTTAGGCTATACACAACTCTTTGACCTTGAGTACTTAGTTTCTTTAGATAAAATGGTAGCTATATTCATCCTTTGCATCTATTTTTACTATGCTCATCATTACTTTGTTGCACCTACATTGACACGTTCCTACATCGGACAAGTGCTTACATCCTTACATCTGACGAATAACATCAAACCTCATGGGTAATCGTTCCCTTTCTTCATTTTAAACATTACAATATCTTTCCTTTTTTACACTTCTCACTTCCTTGTGTTTTTTCATCTCCTTGTTCTCTTCCATTTCCTCGTGTTTTCGTTGCAATCTTTTTCCTCCCTCAAGTATGTTATCTATTACTTATGTCGCTTGATTTAGTTCTTCTTGCATTCATCTTTCTTCTTGCTTCTATCAACATTTTAACTTTCGTATGAAGCCATCTTCTCAAATTTTTGTTGAACTTTTATTGTTCATATTTTCTTCGTGTTCATCTTGTTTATATTATTATTTTCCTTTCGATTACACATATTTCGCGTTCTGGCTTTAATACCTGTAACAATTGGTATACCTATGATAAGATTGTGAGTTTATGTAGAAGAGCTTTTAACTCTCATGCAGTTTTCATTTTTAGAGTTTTATGAAAGTTTTTGATGCTTTTGAGGGCATGTGTACCATTCTAAATGTTTCTTCCTATTTTTGGGATTATAATGCATAGTAGATTCTAAAAAAATCTTCACTTTGTTTTTAATTTTTATTTTCCTAGGTTTTTTCACATTTTTGGGTTTCAACCTACGTCTCTTACACATTTACCAACCTCTTGTTCGAATGATAGCATTATGACTTAACGCAGAGGGGCTTTTAACTCTAACACAATTTTCCTTTGTAGGGTTTTTCATGAATTTTCGATGCTTTTGAGTGCTTATGTACAATTTGGAATGTTTCTTGGCATTTCTAGGTGTATGATGCAAAATAGATTCTGAAAAATCCTTACTTTATTTTTTATTTATATCTTTCTACATTTTTTCAGCTTTCTAGGTTTAAACGTGCATCTCGATCCACAAACAAGATATATTACATATTTACTGACCTCTTAGCCTAAGTATGTTGACCTTATACAACCCCTACTTTTCATGGGCTAGCTTAAATCCTAAGAGAGAGCTTACTAGCATGACCACAGATAAAAAAATCAAAGCCTTTAGATGCAACCAAACATTATGCAAACATGACGAGAAAAGTGCCATAGTTGGCACTTACAAACTTGATCTTTTGTGCCAAGATGAATCTATTGCATCACCATATAAATTTACCTTTATTTATGCCACATTTTTCGACAAAGGTCGGTCTTCGTTTACCCCTTAGTTCATTTGAAAAGGAGCTTCTTACCAACTTGATCCGAACAATTGTGCTTTTGTCTAGGGCTTTCACATCTTTTTTGTAAGACCCGTTTCGAGATGTTATGTGTAATTTTTTTTTTCAAACTTCAAACATAACACTAATACCATCCTATTAAATATGAAGATTCCACATAATTTTAACTCAAAATAACACTGGTCAGAAAATTAATATGAAATAACTTTATTCCTCAAAATAAAAATATGGTTTAACCAACCAACTCGATTAAATCATAAAAAAAAAGACTTAATACAAATCCTTCAAGTTTAAACCTCACAACAATTAACTATTACATTCTTATTCAAAGGAATGTTTTCAAATGAAAGAAATAAAAGCTCCCAAAAGCATCCCCATGAGCTCCTCACAATTAAGCTTCTTCAACTATCTGCACCCTCATCTACTACCGTATAACACAAGTAATATGATCATCACAGGTGGAAAACACAACCATAAACATGCAAGGGTGAGCTAACCATATAACATATCACATAACAATGAACATCAATATACCACTCACCTAGCATTACCACAACATAGCATCAGTTATCTACGCTACCAAATATCACATGTTCTCAAATCGAAAACATAGCTTTATCACTAAGAAATATTAAATGGAAAGGAATTATCACCTAACCGACCACTCAACCAAATCTCATATGTAATTTATTGAAGATTACACTTCCCATTACTCTCGTAGTGAGCCCCGACAAAGTTTACTACTTTCCATTACTCATGCAAGAGCCTTGACGAAGTATACAACTTCCCATTACACTAATCAAGAACCGACGAAGTTTTCAAATTTACATTACTTAGTGGAGCCCCGACCAAGTGCACCCTCAATACAATCACACAGAGTTACCGTCCATTACAATCAAATCCTCCCATCATGATCATACATCAAACATATCACATTATACCATGTCGTACTTATATACATATAGTTCTTATAATCATACAAGTACCCACGCCATGTCATCATCTCATGACTCACATGCAACACAAAGTATCACACCAACCATAATGTATACGTACAAAACCATAGAGATTGTAATATCATTCAACCCAGAAAAGCACTACAAATTGGCAACCCAACACTCAATGTTATTGCTCAATGCCATTTGCCTCGTAAAAGCCATGGTCCAACACCAAAAGGCCATTGCTCAACGCTCAATGCCTTGTAACCCCGTCACTTAGCGCCAAAACTAGCGCTCAACACCAAAGCCAGCGCTCAGCGCCTAACGCTTCAGAAACTCAATGCTCAGCACCAAAGCCAAACCTCTTGTAAAACAGTCTGCTCAACAGCTAGAAATAACGCTCAGCTGACAACACACAAATGCACCCAAAAACACGAAAAACAACACAATTACACATGATTTAGTCATTTTAAAGGCACACAAAAGTAACATCACAATTCATTCACCATACACAAAACTTCATAGTATTCCATTCTTAGCTTCCTAACCTTTCACTTCATGCATATAATTCAACTTAGCAACACACCAATTCAACCAAGTACTAATTCAACCACTTATTGACACATCATCATGAATTCCTACTACTTTTACTGCACCAATAAAATCCAAGATAAAATTTGCAAACAGTAAGTTATATTTTTCATAAACCTATCACACAATTTGACCAATGTTAACTCCAAAACAAATATAAGCCCCAATGCAATTTCCATAAAAAAAAAACTAATTTTGTTTTTACTTGCATCGTTCCCCAAATTTTCATGATCAAAAATTAAGAAAGTTGTTCCTAATGCCCAAGTGCCAATGTTCATAGCAAACCAAAATTTGTTGTGCATAAAATTTTCCACCATGCTTCATGAAATTTCTCATGTCTTGAGGACCACAAATATCAACACACCAAAAATTATACAATTTCAACCAAATTAGCTCCCAATGGCCTCCTTCTTCATCGTTTAAAAAAATCACAATTTCAAGAAGAGAAGAAATAAACCAGCTATAATCATTTCCTATACCACAATCTCTCAAAACTTCAAGATGATAGAAAAGAAAATAACCCAGTTTGCATTATGAATTTATCTACAAAATCATGCCAATATTTCTTCTTAAAATGTATCCCTCAACCCATCAAATTTAACCATTCACAATAGAAGGAATACCACGTAATGCCATACCCCATCATAATTCAAATAGAAAATGAATAAAGCTTCCATTACACTTCCATGGAAAAAGTTTATTGCCCAACACAGGTCCATAAAACAAATTCTTACACCAAAACACAAAATCTTATTGTTTTCTCCAAGTAGCACATGCCCTTAAAACAAGTTCTTACACCAAAATACAAATTCCTATTTTTTCTCCAAGTAGAACACGTTCTTCTCATATCTAAGACCACACAATCACATAACCAGAAAAAGCATAGATGCATGGTGTAGTCCCACTTATTTGGAATCCCTACAATAAGACCATCTTAGTTTTTCTCTACTCCTCCCATGCTCTCATTCCCACATTGATTTCTCTTCCATTTTTTCCTCCCAAAACCCCAATTTAACTTACTTTTGTCTGCCGATTTTGCCTAATTACTCATGTAAGACCCGGGAACGTTAAATAAATAAATAAGTATTTATTTCATAAATGCGAAAGCAGGAATCCCTAAGTTATGTCATGTGGAGAGAGAAGACAAGGAATAATGGTAGCTCAAGTAGTAGAGCATGTTAACGATGTGGGGAGGACTTGGGTTCGAGTCTTGTGAAAGCCATTTATGGGTTATTTTCATTATTTAATTATTTTACATACAAGCATGGTTATAGGATAAGAGGTTATAAGGCATGGTGTGCATGAAATGTCAAGAAACATTAATTGGCTTAATGGTGGTGCACTGACTTGGCTTTGACATGGTTGTGGGTTAGAAACATGAATTAAGTTTTCTTTTTGCTAAAATTATTTTTGGCATGGATGAGAAGGGTTAGAAACCCTAACCGTCTGTAGAATGGAGAGTTGATGTACATTAAACTCCTTCTTAATGGATTTTTCGTTTTGGACAATTAATGGAGAAACAATGAGGTTAATGATGGAGGAGAGGGGTGAGAGTAGGATCCTGGTCAAGGCATTTTTGTGTGGCTACGAAAAGGGAGTTGGAGAGCCCTAAAACAACACTGAGGAGAGTGTTAGAAGGTTGAAATGAGTGCTCAAGGACGAAGATCAAAGGGTTGATCATTTGTGAACCAGGTGCTAGGTTCCTAATTTCTGGGCGCTAGGCACCACCGTTTTTCTAGTCTATGCAGTTTTCGTAAAACTACATTTCTTGGTTCGTTAATCGTGCGATTTAGGTGAAATTTTTACAGGTAGTCCATAACATGTTGTTCTTTACTTTGAACGGTGGAGATTCAATTTGGAGGTCAGTAGCTAGAGATATACGTTACTCAGGATTGCTAGCTTAGAAGCCTTTAAAATACATGAATAAACTCTTGATAATTTGAAGTAACTACTAATGTGACATGAGTTGGAAGCATGATTGGGTTGTGTTGTAAGTCTCTATGAATTTGAATGTTCCTTTGGGTTAGTCACATGTTGAGAATTGGTTTATTGGTAAATACATGTGTATCAATATAAATTAAATTACTGAATAGGAGTTGTGAAGTGCTATATTGATTTGCATTGGTGCATAGAATCATGTACTTAAGTTGTTAGAGGGTTGCTGCTTTATATTTGATTTGAGCATGCGTTATTCATAGGTTGAAAATGTCTTCCAGTAATGTCTTCGCTATAATTCTATGAATCTTTTATGATTAGGAAATTAAGGTTCATTTTGGGATTGGGAGATGAATGAACATGATCAGAGATTTGATAATTTATGTGTTGTTTTCATGATATTAATGGTACTGGAACCAACATGAACTCTCCTAATGGAATGTAATTATATAAATGTGTTAATAATATGTAAAAATGGGAGGACCATGATGAGTGCATATTTTTACCCTCATTTAATGTTTAATTTTGCGTATTTAATTGAATTTTTGTGCTTAAAGATTGATTTAATTGGGATTTCCTATAATTGGGTTTGTTGAGCATGAGATACAAAAACATGTTAAAAATAGCTTTTTAGTTGCATAAATGTTCTTTGGATATTTTGAGGTGTATTAGTGCAGCTGCAACTAATTTGAGCTCATGGAAGTGTGGAAATAAATTGCTTAAAGCTTCATGACACCTTAAAGATAAATCCAAGAATAAGAAATTATCAAAAGCACAAAAATCCTAGCCAAGCATCGCATGAAGACAACAAGAAAAGCTTGAAAAAGTGAAGTAGTTTGGCTAAACCAAGAAGAGAGCAACAAGTGAAGGACCTTGCGATTTTCTTTATCTTTATGATAGAAGATAATTTGGAAAAAATATATCTTTAGATATTTTATTTGATATTTTTAAATAATTATCTTATTTAATTATATCATAAAATATTAAAAGATAGTAACTACCAAATCTTTTTAAATATGACAAGATCTTCTTTTTAGATCCACAACAAACAAATATATCTTGAAGATTTTGGATTATTTAGAAGATAATTTGAGATTGCAAAGGGCTGATTTGGAAAATTAATACAAATATTAATTGGTGATATCTTATCATATATCTTTAAGTAATTAATTTATTTATATTAGATATTGATATTATCAACCAACTATATTTGTCAAATAGTCTATATCTCTCCAAATATTTTTAAATATTTAGCTTTATCTTTATTTTAAAAGATATTTGAGAGATTTTAGCAACAAAAAAAGCCCAGTCCAAGTCCTATATAAAGAGACCAAGGGGGGAGCAGAAAATACAAGCTCGGGACTTCGGAGTTTAAAAACCCTTAGGGGGGCCCTAATTTCGTTTCCTTTCTCTCTCTATTCTTCTTCTATTTTGTATTTCATGGAGTGCTAAACTTCTTGGGTTGATTCCAATGTAATTTCATTATGGATTCTGAGGTTAGAATAAAATAATTTCTTTGTTCTTTTTATTATATTTGAGGTTTTAATTCATCAATGTCTTTTATCTTTGAATCACGTAAAAAGTAATGATTTTAAATCTATATGCATATTGATCATATGAGTCCAAGGGTTTTTAAATTTAATTGAGACTTTACTTTGATTTTATTTAGAAACTTTCATGTGATTAAATGACTTTTTACCAATAATTGAGACTTTACTTTGGTTAAAGGTATTTACTCTAACAAAAATTAATCGAGACTTTACTTTGATTAATTAAGCTTTTTATTTGGTGAGGAGATAAAATAATATACATGATTAGGCATAGTAAAATTTGATTGAGACTGTACTTTGGTTAAATTTACTGTGGATAATCTAAAAGTTCTCACTTTTAATTGAGATTGTACTTTGGTTTAAAGTGAGAACGCCAACAAATTAATTGAGACTTTACATTGATTAATTTGCAAATCTACAACAATAATTAATTGACCAATAATCTTTAGATAACCGATGATGAATCTATTTTGAAAAAGCAATGGAATCAATCTATTTTCTTTATTATTGTTTTTATCTCTTTTTATCTTTTCTATTTCTTTCTTCTTTATCTTAATCCTCCAATATTTTTATTATTTTATTTAACTAACTATTTTGTATAGTTTTATAAGAACTAATTTGTTAGAAATCAATTCCGTGTGCGTTAGGAGACGACTTTGGGTTAATTAACCCTTTCTATTTTGTTGACTATTTTCTTAACAATACTGGAGTTATTATAGATAAGTAGTATTAATTTGATCGTGTCAACGATAGCGTTATCAAACCGCATGGCGACGCATGAACTACCATTAGGCGACACATCATAACAGTGGGTGTTCTGAGTTGATTCAGTGAATTGGCGTGATTTAGGGTCATCAGGTGACGATATGCATAAACTAGGAAAATGACAAATGCGATATTGATGAGTCATTATTTTCTTCCACTCCACTAGCCTTTGTGTACCCATTAGACAATTGCTCAGTGCTTAATTGTTCATATTTATAGTGTTTTTCATCTGTTGGGCTTTATTGGGCCACTATTTCAAATTTGGACTAATTTCACATTATTTGGCCTAATTTGTGTTTTTAATTATTTTTAGGTATTTGGGTGAAGCAACTTTGGAGCTTGGACGTCAATATTTAGTTGAAGAGAGTCACCACATCATTTCCACATCATTTCCATGTCATTTCCACGTAGCAAAGTCAATGGGTCAACATTTGAGGCCCAGAGTGGCATTTTTGTAATTTTGCAGCTCATAATGGCAGTTTCATAATTCTGAGTGGCAGGAGTGATATGACCACGAAATTAGGTCTGCATGGGGGAGACCAGCCGCTCCTTCTTCTTCCACACTCTCTCAAACCGCCATTTTTGTTATTTTTAAGCTTTGGAAGGTGACCCATGGTGGCACAAGAGATTTTTTCACGTTTTCCATTGGTTTTTCACATGTTATGAATCTTGAACATCACATTGAAGTTGTATTAACATTTTCTACCGTTTGGGTAACATTTATATTGAAGCATTTTCGTTTTTTGGTGGCTGTTTTCGTTGTTCTTCTATTATCGCTTGCCAATTTCGTTTGCTGCACGATTTTAAGCTTTCAGTATCAATTTGAAGTCATTTGAACGGTTGAATTGCAATTTCTGTTTCAGATTCGAAGTGGTTGATTGTTCATTTTCCATGTCTAGCTAAGTTTTTCGTATTGGTTCCTTGAAGAAACTGATTTGAAACCATGAGGTTGATGTTTTGCAGTGCACTCCAATTCCTATTTTCTCTTCATCGTATTCAATTTCGCAGCTTTGAATGAAATGGAATTTGTGGTGCTTAATCGTGGGTTCATGTTTTGCACAATTTTAGAATCCTTGTAATGCTCAGTGAGTTCAGGTTTTGGCCATAGTTGTTTAATCTGTGTGTGTGTGTGTGTGTGTGTGTGAAATTGAAAGAAGGATGTGTGTTATGCTTAATGGCATAATGAAGCTGTGTTAATTTTCGTATAGTTGATTAATTCGGATTTCATAAGAGTAAATTGGATAAGAGAATTGATTTAGCAACCTGTGATTGGTGGATTTTCAGTGAAATCAAGGAACCAGTACATTTTGAATTCTGTGTTTAATTCATGTTCGGTGTTTTGATTAGAATTTAGCAAACTTGTGTGAATCTGCCAAACCCCGCCCCCCTTGTGTTATTGTTGTGTTCATCTGGAAATTTGGCTTTGGATGAAAATATTGGTCGTTGGGAGACGACTTGGTTCACTTTCACATACTGCATTTAATATGTTTGAATTTGGTGGGGTACAGCCTCTATCAAATTTGGTTCAGATATGAAGGGAGTGTGTATAAGTAAGACCTCTAATTATATATTCGTAGGTGTGATGAGTGGTATCAATTGCATGAAAAAGTAAAGGTTTATTTGATTGGGATGTGATGAGGTGACTGTTTTAGTTACTATGGTCATGTGTATTAGTGATGCATGTACAAATATAGTGGTAGTAACTTGCATGTTGGAAAAGATTAAGTGTATGGTAAAGATGCATATGTTAAGTATGAAATGTTGGTAAATAGATGTGTGCATTGTTATTCATTTATAAGGACTATGATTGGATGAGTGATATGATTGTTGAATAAGTGAAGTGTTATGTTGGCTAAAATTACAGTCGTGCAAGTATATGTAATTTGAATACAATTAAGTTTATAACATGTATGTGTGCTTGAACTGTTGGGGGTGCTGAAACCCCGTGGTAGAGTGCTAAACCAGTAGTTGGCATGTTATTGTGCCACCAGGCGATAAGAGAACTAGGGAAGTCCCTGGAACGCGTGGCGCCTGGCAGTGAAGAGTGACCTGCCAGGCGATAGCCCTTTGTCAAAGGCTTTGCTTGTGTTTGGCGCCTAGCGGCGAGAAGGCTCCGCCAGACAGTTTGTGCTGGAACGTCACCTAGGGACGCTTAAGCAATGCCAGACGAGAGCGTAGAGTGTAATGTGTTCGTGTGGCTTGTGTTTTGTATGCTGTATTGTGGGACTTGGACTAGGAGATGCTTATGTCATGAGCGGACAGGTTCATGGTTGGTGGTTAACATGTGATGATATGAGCGAGGAGATTCATATACTAATACTCTCGTGTGGGGATACAAGCGGGGAGGTTCGTATGTTCCATGCTCACACTTGAGAGATGTTGCAAGTGGGGAGGTTCATAGCTGGTGGATCACGTGTGTTGGACTACGGGCGGGGAGGTCCGTAGAGTTGGACTACTAGCGTGGAGGTTCATAGAGGCAGGACAACGACCGGGCAGGTTCGTGGGAGCATCGTATATCCTGGGTTCATGGTCAAAGTAATTGTTTCCATGGTGTGGATGCAGGTGGTCTACAATGCTTGAATGATACCTTAAATGTTGGTGTTCCTTGAGTTGTTGCTGAGAACGTATCCCTGGAGTTGTGGCTTGGGATAGGTGTTAAGCATGTGGCATCCCTCAAGTTGTGGCTCAGGATGGCAGATGAACACGAGTAACTCTTGAGTTGTGGCTCGGGTTGGCGAGTGTTGCCAGTGTGAGTGTACGAGTTGTGGCTCGTACGGCGGGTCCAAATAGATTACCCTCCTTGGTATGAGACCAACGACTTTGGTAGTCTTAGGACGTTACAAATGATATTCTTATTGGGAACTCCACCTTATGTTACGAAGTGTGGTCCATAGCATGGTTTCCCACACATGCTCTGCCAGTTGTGGCTGGTAGGTGTGGTAGATGGACATCTTGAGGTATTCATTAGAAGACGTAGAACACGGGTAAAATGGTAGTGGCCATGTGTTATGGAATCAAAGGACGGAAATTCATGTGGTGTGTCTGTAACATCCCTAAGGAATATTACTTTTAAGTAATTACAAATGAATAAATACATTAAATTAAAACACGATAATATTAATAAAATCTCATTTATAATCGCATATTCCCAAAACGTGGGAAAATTAAAACAAAACTTTAACTGTAACAGTTCAAATATTCGCAATTTCTTTAAACAAAATCTACCAAAGTTCCACATAATCAAAAATTACATCAAAATTCTTTAAAAGAAAATCCTTTCAAAACCCCTGGTCGCCCCTGCACTACGCTTCTAAGCATCTCCTGACTCACCTGTCAAATCATCTGCTCCCGGATAACAAGTTAATCGATCATCGCAACACACAAACAGATAGGGTGAGCTATGCACATAAACATAAATAAATATGAAATTAAATTCCAATCCCAAATGTAAGTATTCAATTATTTATTTTCTAAAATACCCTTTTTCCCCCACTCATAACCAATATGAGTTCATGCATGTACTCTAAACTGGGATTTCATGTGCTTTCATGACCCTCCTCGCTCGTGGTCCAACCTACAAGACTATCCCGCTTGTAGTCCTGCTTCACGGACTCCCTCGCCCGTCATCCGAACTCCTCGCTATGAACTCCCTCGCTCATAGCATTCCCAAGTTGAACATGAAATGAACTCCCTCGCTCATTCATCCCAACAAGAGTACCTCCGGTGAACTAACTATTCACGTTCCGCATGCGGTCCACACATCGCAAACTCCTCGTTCGCGACTCATTCCAAACACATAACAGAATCCTATGGACTTAGTCCTTCAAGCCCAATCACCATAACACATGCATACACAGTGCATAAAAACATGACTCGTCGCCATTCTCGCTTAAGCCATACCTGTTCGCCCAAGCGAGAACACCGGTCTCGCTTAGGCTAAACTGCCTCGCCTGAGCGAGTATGAACCAGTGGCTGCTCCACAACATCTCGCTTAGGCGAGTTGAGCGAGACTGCGTTCGCTCAACACACAAAACTCCTTGCCTGGACGAGGATTCAATGTAACACCCCCAGATCCTCTTGGGCTTACCAGGCATCCCACCTGCCACCCTCAAACCAGTTGTGTTAGGTCTGCAGCCCAATACACCCCAACCCATCACCCTTCTCCGTCCATTCATACTAGGTGGGTTGTTGCCAGTGGGAATCGAACTCCCAACCTGACCTTTAACACCTCTGGCTCACCAGCAGATGCTACCAGGTGAGCATCTCTCGCCCAAGCGAGAATATTGGTCGCTTAACCCTGACACAAGTTGCCTAGGCGAGAAACGCGATCCCAAACCCAAAACGAGACTCTACAACTCTCGCTTAGGCGAGATGGACTCGCTTGGGCGAAAATTGCAAGGGTTCTCCTCTAGTCGCACACGAAAACAACCACATTTCATGCCAATATCCAATTCAACCAATACCATTCAATATACATCATCAATAACACCTTATAAACGAGTTTTCATCACATTTTGATTACCATAACCTAAAACTTAACCCAATATAACAATCATGTACCAAAACCCTCACCCCGAAATCATATACGTCATGAAAAAGGCTTTGCACCACATTAAACCAAACACATTTTCAATCATATCATGCATATTACGGGATTCACATCCTCTTAATGGTCCCCTTGACTTGCGCATGCAAGTCTTGGATCATCTAGCTTTGGTTTCCCCATCTTGGTAAGTCCATGCCTAATGATTGGGGAGGGGAAAAATATCTAAGGGAGTTAAGTGAAGTAGTGGAGTGCACCTCCCAATTGTATTCAAATTCAATGTGAGGAAGAATTTCTTCCCACTCCCTAATATTTTGGATTATCATGAACCTTAAAATTTGTCCCACATTTCTATTCATCACCTCGGTTTAGCCATCACTTTGGAGGTGGCAAGTGGTAGAAAAGAAAAGTTTGGTTCTAAGCTTCCCCCACAATGTCCTCCAAAACTGGATTAAGAACTTGGTGTCCCTATCAGTCACAATGGTTCTAGGTATGCCATGTAGCCTCACAACTTCCTTAAAGAAGAGATTTGCAATATATGTTGTATCATCAACCTTGTGGCATGGTATGAAGTGGGCAACTTTTGAAAATCTATCCATAAGCACAAAGATGGAATCCCTAGGCTTCTTAGTCTTTGGGAGCCCTAAAACAAAAACCATTGAGATGTCAACCCAAGGCACGGAAGGGATGGGTAAATGCGGTGTAAAGGCTATGAGAATGGATTCCTAACTTTACTTTCAAGCATGCTATGCAATTTTTGCATTGCTTAGCTACATGATTCCTCATGTGGGGCCAATAGAAATGTTCTTTCAACACTTCCAAAGTCTTATTAAGCTCAAAATGTTGCATTAAACCTCCCTCACGTGCCTCCTTATGAGTGATGCTTTTAAGGAATCTTGAGGTATACAAAGTCTCTTACCTTTGAAAAGGTATTGATCGAGGAGATAAAAGTCTTTGCTAGGCCTTAGGTAGCACTCACTAAAAATGGATGAGAAATCATCATCCTTGGCATACAAATCCTTAATGTGATCAAAGCTAATAAATTTTGTTTCAAGAAAGGAATGCTTCCTTGAAAACGCATCTGCCACTATATTTTCCTTCCCTTGTTTGTGCTTGATCACACAGGGAAATTGTTCAAGAAACTCTACACACCTTGCATGTCTTTTGTTCAACTTGCGTTTGTTTTTCAAAAATTTGAGGGATTCATAATCACTATGGACAACAAACTCCTTACAAAGAAGGTAGTGTTGCCAAGTTCGCAAAGTTCTCACAAGAGCATAAAACACTTTATCATAGGTGGAATTGTTTGTGTGACTACCTTTGAGATTCTCACTAAAATAGGTTATGGGGTGTCCCTCTTGCAGAAGCACGACTCCAATACCTACATCAGATGCATCACACTCAATTTCAAATGTTTTGGAAAAGTTTGGGAGGGCTAGGAGTGGTGCATTGATAAACTTTTCCTTCAAAGTTTCAAAAGCATTTGTTTGATCAACTCCCCACTTGAAGTCCACACCTTTCTTACTCATGGCTATTGTGCTAAAATTTTGCACAAACCTTCTATAACAACTAGCTAACCCATGAAAAGGTCTAAGCTCACTCACATTCTTTGGTGTAGGCCACTCTATTATGGCCACCACTTGTTCTTGGTCCACATGGACCTCATATTTACATGATCCATCCCAAAAATGCATTTCTCCATGTTAACATACGTCTCATTCCTTACACTACACCATTTTTCACTTTAGGCAACAACTAAAAAGTGTGGCTTGAAGTTAAAAAAGTGTGGATACTATTGTAGAGGAGACTTCCCTGCTTGACCCCACTTTTGTTTCACCATGATTCAGGGAGTTTTCTTTCTCCTTCCTTACTTTTATTGCACTTGTCTAGGTCTGTCTGTTGTTGTTTCCTTTTGTTTGTTTCCTTTTTGATAATTTGTGTTAATTTGTGTTATGATTTTGTTTTCTATTTAGGACACTCACTTCACTTTTGGAGGATGAGTTGTTGGTTAGTTTGTGGACTGATATCTTTGTGGACTGATATCTTTGCTTTCTCCTTGCATGTCAAGTTGCTTTTGAATTGTTTTACCTTGTGTGACGATTTGAGCCACTATTTGTTGTTTGATTGTGTGATATATGCCTCTTGAATGCTTGCACATCGGCCTTGGCTTGACTATTGCTAATGCTTTTCTAATTCACATGCATGTTGGGATATGATTTAGGCAATTTTGTTCTATAAGCCTATAGCCAGATGAGCCTACCTTGAACTGTTTCCTTTGATAACCCCTTTTTGAGCCTGCGTACCCTTTTTCATTGATTTATAGCTCATTACAAGCCCTTAGCCTGAAAAACCATGACTCTTCCTACCTTATGAAATTTTGGAGCTTTGGAATTGTTTTGGGAATGGGTGCTCAATTAAGTGTGGTCGCACACAACAACTGTGGTTTTGCGCACACATGTTATTGGTTCTTCGAATTGCTCATTTGTATACCCAAGTGGGATTTCAAAATTGTTGTTTCTCTCCATGTTTTTTGTATAGAAAAAAAAAGAATAAGAGAGAAAAGAAAAAGAAAAGAAAAGAAAAGAAAAGAAATAAAAGAAATAAAAGAAGTTTGGATTTGAGCAATGTGTGAGAATCGAATTTGGAAGTGTTGGTGTTTGGGATTACTTTCATGCTTGATTGAGACTTATTCCCCATTGCTCCTCTATTTCCTTTGTTGCTTAGCTACTTATCCATATGTTCCACACCTTGTCCTTAACCCCATTACAACCTTGGGAAATCCTTCTGATCTTGACCTACATGTGTTTTGGTTTGGTTGTTGGTTCTAGAGGCTTGCCAAGTCTTTTTGATGTTTGTTTTTCAAAGGTGCTCTGAGAGTAAACAATAGCCTAGAGATTTGAGTGATACAATGCATATTTTGTGAGGTTATGTTGCTTTCAATTCTCTCTTTGAGCTGAACTGAGTACTTGACATGTTTTGAACTGCTTGGATGATGTCCATTTGTCTGTGTCAAGTTTGTTTGTCTTGTGTCTCTTTTTGTCTCTCTTGTTATGTCTGTGATGTCCTTGCTTTGCTTTGCTTTACTTTTTAATTGTGTACCCATTTGATAGTTGTTCAGTGCTTAATTGTTTATCTTTAGTGTGTTTTCATCTGTTGGGCTTTATTGGGCCACTGTTCCGAATTTGGGTTAATTTCACATTATTTGGCCTAATTTTCGTTTTTAATTATTTTTAGGTATTTGGGTGAAGCAATTTTGGAGCTTGGACATTAATATTCAGTTGAAGAGAGTTGCCACATCATTTCCACGTCATCTAAGTGAATGGGCCAACATTTGAGGCCCAGTAGTGGCATTTTTGTAATTCTAAATGGCAAAATAGCCTTTTTGTAAATAGTAGTGGCAAAGTTGATTTGACCATGAGAATTAGGTCTCTTGGCAAGTAGCAGCCGCATATCATCTTCTCCAACCTCCATTTTCACGCTCTCAAGCTTTGGTGGGTATCCATGGAGGTGTTCTTCTCATTTTTTATGTTTTTGCACTAGTTTTTGCCATTTCTATGCACATTTGACAGCACTCAATGTGGGATTTACGTTTTGAATACATTTGGTAGATTAGGCATCTCATTTTATGGATTTTATTGACTTGGAACAACACCTATTGATGGGGTTTTTGGATTTATATATTACAATAGCGTTTTTTTTTTCATTCCATTGAAGCTTTAAAATCTCTCTTTTGCTCTTGATTTGCATTTTAACAATTTGTAGGTTAGGGTTTGATGCCTTGTTTTTGTGAATTCCGTTTTCAAGGGCTTGTGTGCTCCATTTCCATGTCTAGCTAAGCTTTTTGCATTGATTCCTTGACGATATTGAAATGAAAGCATGAGATTGTTGGTCGTTCTTGGATTATATTCAGAATTGCATCTATTTCAGGTTGCATTTTGATGATAAACGCGTTTTTGATGCATGTTTAATCTCAAATTCGTGTGTGCACATTAATGGCTCATATTCATGCTTAATGTTTATGGTTCAGTCACAACTTGCTTTAATCTGTGGGTGTTAACTACTTGAAATTTGTTGTGCTTAATGACAATGAATCCATGGTAATTTTCGCTTAGTTGATTACTTAGGGTTCATGAGAGCAAATTCGAATAAAACAATCAATTTGGTAATCTGTGAATGGTGGACATTCAATTGAATCAACGAATCATTGTGTGTTCATATAACTGTTAAATTTCTCTACATTGCGAATTTAATTTTGTGTGAAACTAAATTTGCCAAACACCCCTGTGTTATATTGTTGTATTCATCTGGAAATTGAAGCTTTGGACGAAAATATTGGTCGTTGGGAGAGGACTTGGTTCAACTTTTGCATACTGCATTTAACTGTTTTAATTTGGTGGGATACGACCTTTATCACTAGTGGTCACGCCCGTATCAGTAGTGCGAACTTACTTATGGCACACAACATGTTTTTATTCTAAAGCAAATCACTCTCGGTCAATAATTCTTATATCCCATTTAGAGACTAATTCCTTATGTATTTCCGAATTACATAAGATTCAAACCTTTATATTTACTTCTACACACACATACTTAATTACAACTCCATCCAATCTGAAATCTCCATCCACACACCCGTGGTCCACACACCAATTATGACAATATTGATTTCCATCTCAGATCCTAATGCATGTATATTTTATAACCATATCAGAGACTCATACAACATATCGCTCATAAATACTGTAACTACCCGCATTTATTAAATAATTATTTATTTAATTATTTAAATTTCTTGTGTCTTACAAAAATTGTTAAATTGATGTAGTATTCTCAATTATCTTTACAATTGTGTTTACATAGAGTAACTCAACTAGCTCCCTGAACATGAGGACAAATTAAAAAAGAATTTTAACTCAAAAGCCTTAAATAGGCTTTATGAGATGTTAATGAATGCACGCAAGCATGGGAAGAAGTAACATTGGATGTTTTATAGAATGCACTACTATCTAAGAGGAATTGTCCTTTTTATCTTCAAAGTGTTCCTAAGCTAAACAAAATCAAGCATTAGAAAGAGGGTCAAGTTACATACATGTGGCTCTATTACTATACATGAGCACGCAATTCGCATGGTAAGTATGCCAAAATATAAAAACTATATTAGTTGAAATTTTTTCTATTTTTATGTTCAAAAAGAAATTGTAAGAATAATATTCATAAGTATTGAAATGATGTTTTACAACTATTTTTCGACAATACAAAAGGAAATATTTCGAAAGAAATGCCTTCAAACTTTACATGACAATTCTATTTTTGTATATAAATATTAGTAATTTTCTACATAACATTACTTCTGGATAATCTATATGTAAAATTACATATGGAAATTTTCCCTATGTAAACTATGTATGCTATTTTTTTTGTTGTGTTAATAGAATTATATATATATATATATATATATATATATATATATATTATAAATTTTTTTTTCTCACGAAATAAATTTCAAGTGTAACCATTAAGAGATTACACATTTATTCGCGAAAAAATGTTACGGGTTTAAAATATTTTAAACATGACAACCGTAATGTTAAGTTTTATAGAAAATACTAAATATTTATGACACTAGAGAGTTTAACCATTGAGATTCATTAGCTTTAAATAATTCAATATAAGAATAGAAATTCATTATCACTATAGTAAACACTTTCTTTTGAGAGACTAGTAAATAGTAAATTAAAATTATATAAAATAATTCAACATAAAATTAATGTTTTATTGTAAAACGATAATATTGATGTATAAGATAGGAGGAAAAAGATAAATTTATTAAAGAACATGGTTTGGTTTTACACTTTAACAAGAAATATTTGAGGAAATGGGATTGAGGGGGAATTGAGTGTCCCAAGCATAATTGAACACGATAGCGTCGTTAAAGATAGGTTGACCTAAACTAACAAGACAAGCATCACCTGAAAATTTCAAAAGTGATGGGTTAACTACTTCAACCGTTTGAAATCCTTTGCAATTCAATTGCACATTGGTTTGAACACATACACACCTATTTGTGATAGTCACAGTCCATTCTGGTTTTCCGTTTACCTTATGTCCTGTTCCAGATTGGGTTACATGGATGTCACTCAAAGAACATTGACAATAACCTGAAAGCATTCATAACACAAGTTATTAACACTATTTCATAGACAAAAATTATGTTTCTTTCATGATAGAAGATTTCACATTGAGAGACTAAGGTAAGTAAGAGAATTGCGATTAAAATCTTCACCATTTTTGATAACTCAAATACTAGTTTAAATTCTTCAATTTGTTTAGATAAAGAATAACGTTGTATGTGATATTATTTATAGTCCTATTTGAGTTGAATCCCATTAATTCTTTTTCATTTTAAAACATATACAATAAAAAATGAAATTAAAACTTAATAATCATAAACTAGGAAAATAATACTAATTAGCAAAAGAGAAAATAGACCTTTAATTACATGCTTCATTATGCTAACATATATAAAAAAATCAATAAATGTAGTAGGAATGGAAGAATGCAATTCATGGATGACTCGTTCTGTATATCTTCATTATGTTTTCCCGTTAAGATTACTATTCATTTCAAAATAATTCTTATAAAAGTAATGCATCAATAAATTCTTTATTCTTTTCCAAATACATATTTATTAAATAATTTCAAATCAAATTCCTCTTTAAAAACTAATTTTGTGTCCATATATAATATTAAACTTTTTAATTCAGAAAAATTTTAAAATTAATTACTTTAGTTTATTTTTTCAATTTGTTAATATTTATATTATTTATCTAAAATTATCTATAGAAATCATTGGGACACCAATCATAATGTGATCATAAAACCATACATTCATACACTAAATAATTGATTTTAATCATTAAATTTTTTAAATAATTGAATTAAAATTTTCATTTTGAATTTACTTTTTTACACTCATTCCTCGAATGTTTCATAAAATATATTTAAGTACACATTTCTTTCTTTAAACAGTAATATGGTATATCCTCACACTAATAATGCGACATGATCAAATATCAATGTCTACCTAACACGTCAACTCCATATAGTTCATCTATAATAAATGTTAGATGTTTTAAAATTTATCTTTTAATTCTTAAAATTAATAATACATTACATATTTGTTATATTTGAACCAATTGTACATCCTACATTTTTTAAGTTATTAAATTTCTATTTTAGTAGAGTAATATTATAAAGGTTCATAAATTACTATATACCAACTACATTTGTATACATTGTATACGTAACCCATTTAAAATTAAAAGTACTAAACAAAATTAATATACATCAAAACAAATCCAAGATATAGTACAAACAACATTAATTGGAAACTCGAGTTCCTTTCTTACTTGCAACAAAGTCCACGGTTAGAAGATGTTGACCTGAACTAACAAGATAAGTATCACTTGACACTTTCAAAAGTGATGGGTTAACTGCTTCAACCATTTGAAATCCTTTACAATTCAATTGCACGTTGGTTTGGACACATGCACACCTATTTGTGATAGTCACAGTCCCTTATGGTTTTCTGTTTACCTTATGTCCTGTACCAGATTGGGTTACATGGATGTCGCTTAAAGAACATTGACTATAACATGAAAGCATCATTCATAACACAAATTATCAACACTATTTCATAAACAAAAATTATGTTTCTTTCATGACAGAAATCTTCACCATTTTTTATAACTCAATACAAATTTAAATTCTCCAATTTATTTAGATAAAGAATAACGTTGTATGTGATATTATTTATAGTCCTACTTGAGTTAATTTTTTTTCGTTTCAAAACATATGCAATAAAACAATAAATTAGAACTTAATAATCATAAACTAGGAAAATAATACTAATTAGAAAAAGAGAAAATATACCTTTAATTACATACCTGATTATGCTAATATATCAAAAAAATCAATAACTACAATAGAAATAAAAGAAAGTAATTCATAGCTGACTAGTCATATATATCTTCATTATGTTTTCCTGTTAAATTGTATAGCAAGAGTGATTTATGATGTAATTAGCATATTTTTTGGGCTTGTATTTAGGCCCAATCTGTTGTTATTTGTTGTCTTTCTTTGAAATTTGATTGGGCCACACAACTTCAACCATAAGCCCAATAGACGTGCACCGTTCATTGATTTGGGAAAAAATTAGCGTTTTGAATCAACACTCCATCAATTGGGCCATAAATTGGGCCAACAACTAGCTACCACCCAATAACTGGCTTTAACGTACTATGTGCGCCTCCCATCACGTGTTTGGGCTTCAAGGTGATTCTGCAAGCCAACCTAATTTCATCTTTCCGCATGGAGGCTACTCTACTCATGATTAGTTGTTCGTCTAACAGCTTCTTCTTTCATAGATAGATGCTAGGGTTCTTTCTCTCTAACGCATGTCCATAGTCATTCTTTGTTAGTGTTGCCGCTTTGATTCCCAACCCTTAGCCTCTAGGGCTTCACCTTGTCGTTAGGATCTTGTTAGATGACTTCTCCTTTTTTTCTGTTTTTCGGGCAAGCCAATCTCTTATATCTTTAGCTTTGATTAATGAGAGTAATTGTTATCCTCATTTTTTTTAGGTTACCTTCATCTTTTAGTTAAGGTTTCGCACCTCCTAGGGTTTCTTAAATGGTGAGAGTCCGAGAGGATCCACTAGTGGAACGAGAACATGTTCCGCCGTGTCAATCCTTCTTTCAGTGTGAGTTTGTCGATCTCCACTGAATGATCGAGGTTTGACGGTCGTACGAGGATTTTCCACCAAAAAAAAACTCAGATTTAGAGATTCTTCACGAAGTGTCGCTCATCAAGTGGAATTCAAAGCCATTCAAGCTTGGACCACCGAGAGATAAGAGTCACTCTCTTATCTTAATTCCTTCTTTCATCTGTTTGATTCCAGTCTTGTTCTTGTTTATTTGAGTTTCTCTTTGTTCATTTCTGCATTTGAATTTATCCTACTATTTTTTTCTCTAAATTTGATTCATTAAAATTGATCCTATTACCTTGGTTCAATACTATGTTTCGGTGCAATTGTCTAAGCTTCTGTTTTATCATTCAAATGCATGTCACAATTAGGTTTATTCTTGTTTTTCTTACTTAGCTTTGAATTTTATGATCTATGTTTTGTCTTAGGTTATGTGTAGCTGTTTCACATGTTCTTAATTTCCATAGAAGTTGTCCTTAATTTTTTTAATTTTGTGTGCTTTTTCCTTTTGATTAGCCAAGTTGTTATGTGTTCTTGTGTGGTTTCTGGATTAATACATTTGCTTTTAGATCAATAGCATTTGTTTCACAGTTCATATTTGTTGTTGTTCATGTTTCAAAATCGTGCTAGTTGTATCCATTAGTTGTTTCGATTCCGAAGTTGTTTCTTAGGCCTTTGAGTTTCTATTTGAATCTTGTGCTGCTTTTGAATCAATTTTTTGGCAAATGATTATTGTTGACCAAACCATATGTGAGTTGTTGAAATTTGGATGTCTGTAGATCACTCATGCAACTCCGGTTTAGCTGAATGCACAAGCATTATCAGTACCTTGTTTAGTGTAGTTTTGTTTTGCTTCACAAAGAACTAAATTTTGATTTTGTGGTAACTTGTTTACTACTGGCCTAATCTATTTGATTGAGTGTGATGCTCTAGTTAAAAGTGATCTGGTTGTATTGATATTTTGATTACTTTTATATGAATGAATCATATCTAGCTTTTGAAAATCTTGTTTGGTCTTTGTAACTATTTGAATCTGAATTGAAAACTCCATTTGTGTCTATTTTGTGAAAGTTGAATCACACTTTGTTGCAGTATTATGCATATGGTATTTGAAACATGATTCATATCTTGAGTGCAATATTCTGCCCGGTCTACCATTTCTTTGCAGCTTCTATTTTCTTTAATTCTTGTCTTTGAAATTGATTCATGCCTGTTGTTTTCACTCTTGGCCAAGTCTAGCTGTGAGACTATATTCATATCAGTTTGTAGTTTATTGATGTCGTACCCTACCAAATAGAACAATTAAATGTAATACTCCGGAGTTACCACAAGGTCGTCTCCCAATGACCAAACCTTTCATTCAAAGTTCGTTTTCCAGATGCAATTCAACACAAAGGTGGATGGGGGTGGCAGATTCACAATTTCAACACAAAATTCATATGTAATTTCATATTTGACAAAAACACATTGATTCTTTGATTGAAACGCAAAACCACCTATCACGGATCACCAAAATTACATACACTATCCAGAAATTCTTGTGAACTTGTAATTAAACCACTAAATGAGGATTAACATGATTTCATCACATCATCTAATCATACCCACTGATTAAGCATTTGTGAGAGCATCCAAAAACAAAAACTAAAATCATTAAGCACGAATTCAAGTTTGTTTCAATCCAAGAATGAAAACCCACGCATTAAGCATGCCCATAATTCGTATATAATATCAAACCACCGATTAAAATGATGAAGAGCAATGTAAACAACAAAAATATGCACAAAATCTCAAGATTTCATCACATTATCATCAAAGAATCAATACACCAAATTAGTTCTCCATGGAACTTGAGTTATTGCATAAACTAAAATCAAAAGACATCATACCAAACCCTAACGTGGGTTTGTCCAAATGCACCAAAAAGCGAAATAATGTGGTTGCCATCAAAGGTTCTTCCAAGCTCTCCAAAAATGCAGAAAAGAGATGAAAAACGAAAATGGATGTACAGGTTACAAAACTGTAAACCCCTTACGTGGTCACATCACCACACATGCACCAATTTAGAAAAATGTCATTATATTCAACAGAATTACAAAAATGTCACTATGGGCTTAAAATGTTGGTCTAATGACTTGGACATGCTCATTGACATGGCGCAGACATGGCAATGATGTGGAAATCAGGTGGCAACTCTCTTTTAACCTTATAATTAGCATCCAAGCTCTAAAATTTGCTTCACAAAGTACCTACAAATAATTAGAGACAAAAATTAGACCAATTAATGCCAAATTACTCATAGTTTGGAATAATGTCCAATGAAGCCTAATTGAGGATAATGCAATAAAAAAAGACAATTAAGCATTAAACAACCATCAAGATGGGCACAAAAAGACAACAGAATAAGGAAAAATAATGACTCATCAATAGTGCATCCACTGATTTTTTATGATGCAGAACTGTTATTTTGGCCATGTGTGTATATGCTTGCTGGAAGCAATCCATCTTTGTTGAAATTGGATTCATGTTTGTGTTGCCTTGAATCATAGATGTGCACACTACAAGAAAAAATGATATCACTGACGGTCAAAATCTGTCAGTAATGGTCAAAATTCTTCGCTAAATCAACATTACCAATAGATTATCGACGGTAAAAAATTTGTCAATAAAACTTTTGTCGGTAAAATTTTACTGACTAAAATCATGTTTCGTCGGTAATTACCGAGGGCAAAATTCATTGGTAAATTTGTCGATAATTACCTACGGAGAAATCCATCGGTAATTACCAAAAAATTTGTCGGTAAATAACATGCATTGTTCATCTTCTTCCTCCTCCCTCTTTCATTTTTTTTCGTTTTCTTATTCTTCGTTGTCGCCGTTTCCACCGCCATTGCAACCGCCGTTGTCGTCGTGTTCTTCTTCTTTCTTCTTTCTTCTTCTTCTTATTCTTCTTCCCCTTCTCCTCCTTCTTCTTCTTCTTCTCCTTCTACTTCTTCTTCTTCTTCTTCTTCTCCTTCTTCTTCTTCTTCTTGTGTTCTTACAAGGTGAGCTTTGGGAGGGAAAATTCTCGCTTATCCGTCTGTAAATTTGTCGATAAAAAAAATTTAAATTATTGACAGATTTTAAGTTATGTAAGTACCGACGGATTTTACCGTCTGCCAAGTCCGTCGGCAATACAAATTTGGGCGGGAAAATTCCTACTTCTTTTATTGATGGATAAATTCGTCTGTAAATTTGTCGGTAAAAAAATTTTGAATTACCAATGCATTTTTTCTGTCGATAAATGAAATTTGTGTTACCGACAAATTTTTTTGTCAGTAATTAAAATTTGAAAATCCGTCAGTAATTCAAATTTATCGACTAAAATATATTCGTCGATAAAATTTATTTGATAATTTTGGTTTTTTTGTGTGTGGCAGTTTATCAAATATGATGCATAATTCTACTATTCCATTGCACTAACTATGAGTTTTCTTTGTTGAGTCTTGACTGAAATCTTATTTACATTGGTGCATTATTTTAGGCCATTCATCTAATGTTGAAATCGTTTCATATTGACTAGTGATAGTTGATATCTGATTCATAGTTGATACTCGTTGTTGTGTCATAGATTCAGTTCTGCCATATATTTTTGTGTTGTAGTTTTTGCTTTGGCAAATTATATTCTCTAATTATTTTATCCTCTGGAAGCTCACTAATTTGGACACCTTTGCATGTAAATACCTCTCTTGAAGGTGGAGTTGAAGTGAATGGGGGCTACTGTGAGGAAAAACAACTAGGATAGTTACCCGAGAGGAATTTTGAGGAGTGAGCTAGGACTTAAAGTGCAAGAAACACATGAGGGAATGTCATTTTGGGGTGATGTGGGATACAAAGAGGTTAGTGCAACCATTCTTTTATAAATATAGTAAGACTGGCATTCTTAGGCATGTTATTTTTAAATTTGTAGGACGTGCATATAAGTGGTGGAATAAGAGGCAATCTAGAGTGGAGAAGGGCAGATAATCATCCATTAGAGATTTTTATGAGTTGAAAACATGCATGTGGAAAAATATTGTTCCTTCTTCATTTAGGATAACTTGAAAGCAATAGTCTAACATAGAAAACTTCGTTGACATAGGAGATGCTTTCATCCAAAATCACAACAAGTTCTCTCGTTAGGAAAAAGAGTTTAAAAACAAACTTGATTGGCTCTTGAGTAAGAAAAGAGAAAGAGAACTTCAAAGATGTGCTGATAGTATAAATGCAAGTATCGAGAAATACAATAGAGCACAACATAGGAAAGAAAAAGAAAAGCTTGAAAAGCTTAGAGCTTTTGAAAATAAAAGAGAGTAAGAGGAAAAAGAGATGAAGAAGAAAAGGCAAAAGAGAAGTTAAGAAAAGTCAAAGAAGAAAAGGAGAGAAAAAAATATGAAGAAAAAGAGAAAATAGGACAAGAGAAAGAGTTTTAAGAGAAAATTAACAGAAAAGAAGGAAATCATGGTTAGGGAAGTAGTGTTTTATCCTTCAATAATTCCTTCCATGAGGATCATGAAGATCAAGTTTCCAAAGGGAGTACTCCCATCTTTAAAATCTCCCCCATTTTCCATTAATTCTTTTGTCTTGTTTCCCTCTCCAACATTTTTTACTCCATCTCATTCAATTATTTTACACTCCTCAACATATTTTGCTACAACCCACTTTCACTTAAATTCCTTTTCAAATATCACTTAAGTTAAAGTGTAAGACACTCCTTTTGTGAAGTGGGTCGAATATCACATTTTTCCAAAATTAAAAGCCCGTCTTCATACATTTCTCGTCAATATCTAATTCTTGGTCTTTATGATTTTACTAAAATAATGTTCGATGACTATTGCAGATATATTTTTGATCCGGGTGGAACCCAACTTCAGTTGCTGTAAGCCTTACAGAACCCTTCTGATATGAGGACAGATCCTCTTCAAGAGGGAGGGGATGATGAATCCATCCAAAGCCTTATAGCTTTGGCCAACACCTACGCCCATTTTCTTATTTATTAGTTTTTAAATTCTTAAATAAATTGTATAGTGTTCCTGCAGAGAACAAATAAGAGGTTAGACACAAGCGTCACCTTACCATGTAGTCCGCTATCTCTTCAGTTGGCCTCTTCTCGGTCGATACATGTCAACTTGAACCCAGGAGGGGTTACCTGCAGAAGAATCTTCGAAGCTCAAGTAAGTCAAAGCTCTTAGAGAGTCAAATCAGTGATTAATGAATGCGTACCTTTAAATGATGGGGTCCACGTGTATTTATAGGGCATTAATGACGTTTGACCATTTCATGGGCTGGGTTTTGACATGGGCTGTAGTTTGGGCCATGAATGGGCCTGGGCCCCAAATCAGGCCCTTGAGACCTATTGAATGCGGGGGCATCGATGTTAGCTTAACTTCATTGGAGTAGTCGGTCTCGACCGGCTACTTGCCTAGATGGCTTATGTTGGTGATGTCCGGGTACTAGGCGGTTTCGATACCCGGACATCACCAACATAAGCCATCTAGGTAAGTAGCTGGTCGAGACTGACTACTCCAATGAAGTTAAGCTAACATCGATGCCCCCACATTCAATAGGTCTCAAGGGCCTGATTTGGGGCCCAGGCCCATTCATGACCCAAACTACAGCCCATGAAATGGTCAAACGTCATTAATGCCCTATAAATACACGTGGACCTCATCATTTAAAGGTACACATTCATTAATCACTGATTTGACTCTCTAAGAGCTTTGACTTACTTGAGCTTCGGAGATTCTTCTGCAGGTAACCCCTCCTGGGTTCAAGTTGACATGTATCGACCGGGAAGAGGCCAACTGAAGAGATAGCGGACTACATGGTAAGGTGACGCTTGTGTCTAACCTCTTATTTGTTCTCTGCAGGAACATATAGGAATAGTGATTTATGATGTAATTAGCATATTTTATGGGCTTGTATTTTAGGTCCAATCTGTTGTTATTTGTTGTCTTTCTTTGCAATCTAATTGGGCCACACGACCGCGACCATACGCCCAACAGACCTGCACCATTCATTGATTTAGGGCAAAATTAGCATTTTGAATCAACACTCCATCAATTGGGCCAACAACCACCTACAACCCAATAACTTGCTTCAACGTACTACGTGCACCTCCCATCACGTGTTTGGGCTTGAAGGTGATTCTACAAGCTAACCTAATTTCATCTTTCCCCATGGAGGCTATTCTACTCATGATTAGTTACTTGTCTAGCAGCTTCTTCTTTCATAGATAGATGCTAGGGTTCCTTCTCTCCAACATACGTCCATAGTCATTCTCAGTAAGGGTTGCCGATTTGATTCCTAACCCTTAGCCTCTAGGGTTTCACCTTGCCGTTAGGATCTTGTTAGACGACTTCTCCTTTTCTTCTATTTTTCAACTACCTTTTAATCTGTAAAATCCAGAAGAATCTCTTGTATCTTTAGCTTTGATTAATGAGAATGATTGTTATCCTCGCTTTTCAAAGCTCACTTTCATCTTCTAGTTGAGATTTCGCACCTCTTAGGGTTTCCTAAACTGTGAGAGTTCGAGAGGGTCCACTAGTGGAACGAGAACATGTTCTGCCGCGCCAATTCGTCTTTCGCTATGAGTTCATCGATCTCCACTGAAGGAATGACGTTCGTCGGCCTTGCGAGGATTTTCCACCGAACAAAACTCAGATTTAGAGATTCTTCGTAAAGTGTCGGTCATCAAACCTATATTGAATGAATACTTAAACATCGAGCAATTTTGGATTTTGTTACTAAGATTTTTTTTTTCATTTTAAGTAGCTAGGCATATTCTAGTACATTTCCATAATAGCTTTAATTGAGCATTCTTAATTTCTACTCATTCTAGTAATATTCTATCATCCATTAGCTCTTTGTGTAATGCATAATCATCATCTTGTTCTGCCACAAATCATTTTAGGCTAATTCATGCATTAGATGTTGTATTACATGCGTTTTCATTAATTTTCCCTCGTTTTTGCATCATACCAATTCATACCAACAAAACAATCAATTCATACCAACATGCCAATTAATTTCAAACCAAGATAGTAGTGCAGAGAGAAATTGAATTGATTTCACTGTTTGGGTAAATTGAAGCAATTCGTACCTCTCCTCCTCGATGGTGTGGCAGTGACAGCGAAAGAGCTCCTCCTCGACAATCGGTGCTTCCACTAGCCACGACAACGTCCCTCCATGACAAAACTCAAACTTCCGCTACCCACGAGCTTCTGCAGTGAGACTTAGGCAACGAACCTCACGGCAGATGACTATGGAAGGCAGCCATGGCTCCAATTGGTCTCGCTGGCGAGTAGAGATGGCACGGTAGTTGATTGGCATAGTGGGCAGTGGGTTTCGTTTTCGTGGGCACGACGAGAACAGAGAAGAGAGAACTGAGAAGAGAATTGGAAAATAAAATTGGGAAGAGGGAATCCCAATTCTTAATTCTAATTTCATCAATGATATTACTGACGGTAAATCCGTTAGAGTACTAAAAGAAAGACATTACCGACAACCCAGATCCGTCGATAAATGAACAAGTGAACATTCGTCAGTAAATTCGTCGGTAAAGACATCCAACAATTTCATCCTGCACATTATCGACGGATGTTGTCCATCGGTAAATTCAACATATGCATCTGTCGGTAATTGATCATTATCGATGGATTGTAATCCGTCGGAACTTCTTCATCGGTAATTAGCATTTTTCTGGTAGTGCAAATTTTAGTAATCTCTTTGGATTAATAATTAGAGTAATACGCTATACTTCATTAAGAGGCATAGAGATTTTGTTTAAACTGATGCTACTAACTAGGTTTAACAACAAAATTGACTGAGTGAAAATAGATCACATGCCTCACACTCTATTCTTGACTCTCGTCTTAACTATACTTTTAGACTAGAAATGCAGGATAACACACTTGTTGTATCTACGAGAACGTATGACCTACTAGAACTATCCATGTTGGCGTAAAACCATACAACTCAAAAGGCATAATAAGAGCACTTAAAGTTCTTGAGTACTTAAAGAATTATCATGCAACAAGTTTGGTGATGAGTTTGAACTCAAAATATACAGACATGATTTTTTTTTTGTGATCAACTTATTTTATTTTGGCATGATTAGTAATGCTTCATGGAAATCTAAAATATTGAGAAGTTGTTTCATTCAATTGTAAATTCATTTAAATAATTATGTTGCAAATTGTGAGATGTTAATAAAGATTTAGAGGTAAGGGAAAGACTTACCCTTACATTCTTTGCTTTCCAAAGAAAGAAAATGAGGACCTAAATTGTAACAATGTGATTAGTTTACCTTCGTGCTAAGTTGACTCAAGTCTAGGTTAAGTTGAGTTGAGATGTATCATGTTCAAGAGAGTTGGACTAATACTATCTCAAGTCAAGTTCTATAAGGCAGGGTACAACTCAAGTTGAATCCAAGTTAATTTGGACCAAGATACTAGGTCATTACAATGTCAAACTAGATTTATTTAATCACCCGTGTAAAATTGAGACGAATCTACCTAAATTTAGGTCGAACCGAATTAACCTAAATCTAGATCAAATCAAATTTACCTTGACCTTACTACATAGAAAAAATCAAATTCTTATTTTTAGGTGAAAATTTAAATTTTTTAATTTTATAAAATCCAATTAATCTAACAAAATTTTAAGTTTTTTCAAAAAAATTTTAACCACATATTTTATCATAAAATATTTTAAATTCTCTAAAAAAAAATTATCCTCTTAAATCTCTTGTCGTAACACAAAATATAAAAGTTTTCAGTTACATCATGATCTAATGGAGTGGAACATACTTTATTCATTGGTGCTAAAACTCTAGGAAGGAATGAAACATACGACGAGTAGCAATCTTTTTTCTCCAAATGAGAAAGATGGTTTATGCATCTCTCTGGCTTTGTTGCATGGCATCTTGGATAAGGAGTGTCACATTGGAGTGAGAAGATCCACCTTGTTCTACGGCTTTCTTCGCCATATCTGCAAGTTCTTTAACCCTTTCTCTGATTTTTTCACTTTCCCCAGTCTCGTCCATCAACTCATTAATAGCTCTCTCAACATCTTCTTTCTTCACCAAAACGCCCGTTTCCTCTTCTTCACCCCATTCCACAGGAACCTCCACCCCAACCTTCACTCCCACTCTTAATATTTGCACAATAAGTTTCTCATTCAGAAACTGGTCCCCAAATAAAGGCCATGTAACCATTGGCACACCAGCACATATTGCTTCCAAAGTTGAGTTCCAACCACAGTGAGTCAAAAACCCTCCAATTGCAGGGTGTGACAGAATTAGTACCTGAGGTGCCCAACCATGAATCACAAGACTTCGACCTTTGGTCCTTTCCTCAAACCCCTCTTCCTTCATCCACTTCTCCACTTCCTCTAGGTTACTCCCTTCTCTGATAACCCAAATGAAGGGTCTATTTGAGGTCTCCAAGGCCAAACCAAGCTCTATCAACTGCTGTGGAGTTATATTACACATGCTTCCAAGGCATGCATAGATCACACTCCCTGGCTTCTGCAAACCAAGCCACTTCATGCAAAAATGTTCATCAATTGAAGCCTTGTTCCCTCTCTCAGCCTTGTCTAATTCATCCCTGTTGCTGAGTGAAACAGGACCAATACACCACACTCTACCCTTTCTGGACTTCTTGTAAGCACTGGCATAATCCGGTTCCAACTCTTCAAACGAATTCATTACCACCCCATAAGAAACCCCTTCAGCTGCACCTGTTCTGGCATAATACTGTCTCCATCCAGCATCTGTTTTCTGCGCTGGAAGCTGTGCTTTGGTCATCTCCACTTTGTCAGGTAAACCAGGCAAAACGAAGTACTCAGTGTTCGACGTTATGCCTGAGAGAACTCTGGAGACTCCCAGGCTGTACATACAGAAGAGACTGAAGCAACTTTGTCCCAAGAAAGAGATCCTGGGGATGTTGAATCTGGTAGCAATATTGGCTGTGTAATGCAAACACATGTCTGAAACTATGCAGCTTGGTGGGGGCGTTAAATCTTCCAAGAGTTTCTCTACTTGTTCCTTTTGGGTGTTGCTGTTAGCAGCATTGAAGAAATCCAAGCCAGTGCCTAATGAAGGTAACATGTCAAGATTCTCACACCCTTCTGGCAATCCAGCTTCTTGATATGGGAATTGGATTTCAAGTAGTTTGATTTGAGACCCTGAATCGATGGAACGGGCGAAAATTGCTTTGAAACGTGATGCGTTTTGGAGTGTGGTGACCACCGTCACAGTGACACCCTGCTCGGCCAGAATTTTCGCTATGTCCATCATGGGGATCATGTGCCCCTGGGACATCAGAGGAAACAAGACAAAGTTGAGGTTTGAATTTTGGGATGACATTTTGTGAATGTTTTATGGAAATAGGGTGGTTGTTATAGATTGAACTTGTATGAAACGCTGATAATGGATTTATTTATAAACACCTTTGTGTGACTTTATCGGTGACGAAGCTGCCTTAAGTTTGAGATAAAAATAAAAATTGATGCAACTACACTAAGCCAATTTGTATAAGGAAAAATTGTAGCCACGTGACAACTTTCTTAAAGATATAACAATATATATTAGTATTTTAAATATTAATATTTGAAGATTTTTTTGCTAATATCAATGTAATGGTCTCGGTGCTTTAATATAATATAGTAAGTAACAGAGAGAAGAAAATAATGACAAGCGGTCGTCACATGTTTATCCGAGTGGACTCATGTAGCGTCGTTTGAATTCGACGTTGCTATTACCAATTATTATTTTTTAGTGTAATGATAATTATATATCTTAATTTTATTTATATCTATTACATATTTATTTTTTAATTTATTTCTTCTTATTATATTATATTTATAACTTTATGTATATTAAACGTTGATGTACTTTTCTAATATCCATATTTTTCTATTTTTAATTAAAATTTTAAAGGAATATATATATATATATATATATATATATATATATATATATATATATATATATATGTGTGTGTGTATATAAAATTATATTTAAAAAAAAGACAGTGAAAAAGTATTCTCATTATAACATACTTATGTCTTGAAGACCGACTATCTTGAACGCAAAAGGAAAAGAGAAATGTGGAAGCAAACTCATAACAACGTAAAAGGGAAGCAAAGAATTAAATATTGATACCAAGTGTATGTGCCAAGATAAGTAACATACAAATATTTCCTGATAAAGTATTATATTACGGAACAAGTATTTAATTATGTTTTAATATTTTAATTAAGTTGTACTAAAAAAGGTTTTGATTGACTATTAAAATATGTTTTATTTTTGCGTAAGTATCTTATTATTTAATTTTAGCATTAACAAAATAATATTGTCATTAGCTTTATTTTAAGTTTAAATATTCGTTTAATTCTCATTTTTTTTCCAAAACTAAAAATAGGTTTCACATTTTTATTAGTTTTAATTGGGTCTATATATTTTAAAATGTGTAACAATAAATCATTTTCGGTAGTATTATAATAACAACATTAAGTATGTATCATGTCATGTACTTCTCTCTTCGTCTTTTAATTTTTTATTTTTTTAAAAAAAAATATTTTTTTCATGTGTCACATTATCATCGTGCCATGTAAGGTTTAATTATTTTCTACTCTTATTTTTAATGGTTGTCCCTAATCAGTTGGGTCTAAAGGTTGGTCCATAAGGCCCCTAAAGCAGTCAAGGTCCCTCATTCTGCACTCACTTGCTAAAATCAGTGCTCTCACTCTTCCCTTATCTCTTCATATAAGCTCTACTAGAGTTTGGGTCTTACCCTTCTTCGCGTTAGCTCAACTCCATTCTTTAGTCCATCTAAGTTGATTCTCCACCGTACCTTTTTCATTCACAGCTTTGTCATCATGATTCTAATAGGGTTCACCATGGTAACCCATTTTGAATCTATTCCACTATTTTCAACTCGTAAATATGCTCTGTGGTCGGTAATACTCACTTGTTTGGGTGTCAGGATATTCTGCTAGCTTTTTCCAGGTAAGGGAAGCTAGAGTGTATGTTTTTAAAGTTATTTTGCCAATTTTTAGTCTGTTTGTATGGCTGTGATGCTTAAATGAGGTTGTTGGTTGAATAAAAATATGTGGTGTGCGAGTATGTTTGATTGATGTGGCACAATTCTTTTTTTCTACACTGCACACATTTCATAAAATGAAGGTTTCTACTATGTTAACCGTTGGATCGAGCTGATATTTTAACAGCTGATCCTTAACACACAATTCTTGACTTTGACCGGTCGGATCTTGAATCGGAGCTCTGTAGTGAGAGAAATTTTTATGGCAAGATCACTGTAGTTTGGTTGTTGACAGCATTGACCTTTGTTGCTTGTTTGGTGCATAACTTTCTTTATAGTTATTCAATTAAGTTAGTTCTTGTTTCATTTGGTTCTTGATTCAATCATATTTAATTTGAATATAAATACAAAATTTTTGAACCTTTACACAAGCTGTAGTTTTATTTATAAAATCCCAAAATCGTTTGCATAATGTGTTGTTAAGTTGATTGCTATGTTAAAGCATGAGATGAGTGAATATGTATGAGTAAAATGGCTTATGGGTTGTGAATGATGAGTTTGGCATGATCTTGGCATGGGATGAGTATGGGATGGTTGGTTATAAATGTGATATGGAATTGGTATGAGCAATAATGTGATATTGATTGATGGAACATGATGTTGGTATGTTAGGACGTAATTCCACAATAGTTTTGTAGTGGTGCCTCATTTGGTCAAGGCGTAATTCCATGAATCTCTAGGTGAGATCTCATGGTGGTGTCTCATTTGGTCAGGACGTAATTCCAAGACCTCTGTTAGTGGAAGTTCATGGTAGTGCCTCATTTATATAATTTAGTAAGGATTCAAGGTAAGGATTGCATCCTGACGCTTTAAAAAGTCAATTAGTCTCACACTTTAAGGCTAAACTTGTGCGTGGGGGATGAAACACGGTAACAATTGGCTCGGTAGAGCAGTAAAGGCCACCACAAGCGCAGGCATCCATTGAATCCGATTAATTATATTTGTCTAGATGAGTCGTATCTTGAGTCTTAGTGTATTGTGTGCATGTCATACATGATTGGTTGACATATTCATTTTGGATTCTGAAAGTCTAAGTAACTATATGATAAACTATTTTCTACTCTAGCTTACCTTTTGCTTGTTTGATTGTTATGTGTGTGGTCTTCTCATTTTGTGATGATCATCATTTTATTGATGTGAGCAAATACGAGAAATCCTCATGGTCAACAGGGAAATAGTGATTCCGCTGCATAGGGTGTTACATGCCACGTGTCAAGTCAATATGGTGGCACATGTCAAGCTATTATCTAAATCTCAATTTTCTCACTCTATTTTTTATTTTGATTTCATTTCAGTCTCATTTTGTTCTAAAAATTTAGAATTTCATCTCCTTAAACCAAATTTAACTTTTATATAAATGTTAAAATGATATTTTTATTAAAAGTGATATTTTTATTACATATATCTAATAATATTAAGTTTATTTAAATTTATATTTTACATTAAACTTTTTTAAATTATATTTTAAACTTTTAAATATATAGATTCATAAATTTATATTTCAAATATTTCTATAACATTATATACCAATAATTTTTATACAAATATTAGAGTTGGTTTAAAAGTAACAAGTTTTATAAATTCAAATGTAAAATTTTAAAATAATTTTATAACAAGTTAAAATAAATATATTTAAAATTTTAAAACAAAATATAAACAAAGCTTAATATAAAATATAAATTTAAATGAACTTACTATTGTTAAAATATTTAATAAAAATATCAATTTTAGTAGAAATATCATTATAACATCTATATAAAAGTTAAATTTGTTTTCAATTTAGAGGGGTGAAATTAAAAAAAAAAATGTTTGACAAAGGAACCAAACTGAGATTCAGACAATGACTTGACATTTGTCACCATATTGACCTAACACATGGCACAATATTGACTTGACACGTGACACGATACTGATATGACACATGGCATAAATATATTTTTTTAAAAAATTTTAAAAAAAATTAGAACTAAAAAAAACGAGGAGTTGACACGTAACATACTTATGCTGTTAGGACCAAACTAACGGAAATGACTTAATTGTTACACATTTTAAAAAATATAGACCTAATTGAGACTAATAAAAATATAGGGACCTATTTGAGATTTTGGTATAAAAACTAAATTAAAATTAGTAAAAATTATTTCTGCAAGTTTGGACGATCTTCACCCAATGATCTCTTATTGGTTAGACATACACTTTAGTTGTTGTCACCGCTCAGATGGTACCTGCAAAAGGTATTTTGACTTTCAAGTAAAGTTGAGTTCAAGTTAGGTATTAAAAAATGCAAGAGTAACCAACCAAATTCATTACCTGGACCACCTATTTATACTTTTTGAATTGGGCTTTTACTTTTTTTGTTGACCTAATCATGGTCCAATCTCAGCATTTTCTTTTACTTATTCTTGTTCTTTTAATTTTCTATTTGATTTGGGATGATGTATGGCGTATCGTGGTGTTCTTTCCCTTATGAATGGTCAAGATTTGATGCGATTAAGTTGTAATTTTAAGAAGATAAATTTTTGCACTGTTATGTGATAATGTGGTTAGTCTTCTTATCGTCTTGCAATTTTGTGATAATGTGGTGTAGGAAATGGTTATGATTGTTTTTTTTTATGAAATTGTGATTTTTGTAGAGAAGGAGGCTATTGGGAGGTAAGTTGATTGGATTCAATTATAACTTTGTCATGTTGAATTGTGTGGTCAAATGAGATGGAAAATAAATTTACGTGGAGCATGTTGGTTTTACGTGTAATGGAAGTGATTTTTATGATTATGAATTTGGCATGTGAGCATTGGAAAATTCTACGTAAATTCTATTAAAAGAAAGATTATGGGATTGATGCAAGAGAGAATAGGGATATTTTCTGTTTTATTGGAATATGGTATTGAATTCGAGTTGATTACTATTTAGGATGGAATTTTGATCAATTTTGGGTGAAGGGGGCATGAGTGAATATGGTCCAGTATTATTCTATTTTTTAGGCAAAGTGAGAATGTATATATGGGTGCTCTTTTTTACAGTTGAAGTAGATGGTGTGTACTTGCACATTAAAATATTAGTATAAGAATTCCCATGATGGGTACGTCTTTTTCAGATTAATAGGAATGATTTGAGATGGTTGGTAAGCTTTGTGAATGTTTTGGATGTTTGGTATGTGTAAAAGAAGTGCGTTATTCATGAAAAAATATTGTTTTTTGGTATTTTCACGTAATAGCGGCCATTGGGCGCCGATGTCCTACTGAAGGGCGCCATGTCTCGAGTTTCTTGACGTCGAGCGCTAGCTACTGGGCACCCGATGCCACTAATTTTTTTAGAGTGCGCAGTTTTTATAATTGTTTTCCTTGATTTGTTAACCGTTTGATTCATCTGAAATTTTAACAGTTGGTCCGTAAGATGTTGTTCGTTAGTTTGAACGGTGTAATCTTAGTTTAGAGCTATGTAATTGGAAATATATGTACACACGATTGCTGGTTTTTCATTAGTGTATTGTGTTAATATTTTGTTATGATAAACTGTGATAGGTTTTGTTTGTAGTATATTGGATGTTGGCTATGATGAATGTGTATGTTAAGTATAATGATGAGGATTGTATGATGTCAATGCATTGTGATACATGTGATGATGAGCCCTTGATACATGCAGACAATCGTATGATTGTTGACTGATGTATGATCATGATGAGGTAGTGTATACTTGTATATGAATGTTTTGGAAGGTATCTCTATGTAAATTGTATTGGAGGTGCACTTTGCTAAGGCTCTCAATAGGAGTAATGGGAAGTGGTACACTTCTGATGTGATCCTAATAAGGCTCATAACATTGGGCCAACGCCTAGGCCTATTCATTTTTTAATTTCTTTTATTTTCTTTTATTTTAGTTAAATAAATGTGTTCTAATTGGGTTTGTTTGCTAAATGCAGCCTATTTTCTAAGCTGCCAATTATTGAAGAATTGGCATTGGGCCTACGACCCAACTCTCCTTTACATCAACAATCACACGCTTCTTCCATTGTTTCTCCAGCACATTACACAGATCCAGCCACACCTCTTGCACATCAATATTCATCATCATATGTGGGCAAGATTGTGTCTGCATCCACGGCCCAATTCCTGCTGCGCGTGGAACGCTAATTTCTTTGCCGCAGCCAACATCATCTTTTTATTGGGCCCGAGCCCATACGCACCATGGAGGAGAGTGCCCCTTTTTCCTGCAGCGCCTCCAAACCAATTAATGCATTGCATCACATGGGCCCAACAACAATTTCTTTCCTCCGCGTGCAGGATGCATTTTCTTCATTTGAATTTCAGCTTGGGCCGAGACTCTTGCATAAGGCGCTGCAGCCCAATTTGTGAGCGCCGCAGAGTTCCTACCTCACATTTCTTTTCTTCACACTTAGGGTTGTTGCCGTCACGAGTTTCACCATCTGTGACCCTCGAGCAACTCTTCTTGCTCATGCGTTTTCTCCTTTTTGCTTATGCTCCGTCCAGTAACGGTTCCAAAGCTAGAGCTTTGTTAGGTTTTCCCTTCTTCGCCGTTAGGACCTTTTGTTAGAACGACAACCATCATTTTCTTTCCTTCCATTCTCCGGTTGCCTCTGTTCTATAAAGAGGCAAGCCATTGTTTGTAAACATTTTAGCTTTGATGAATGTTAGTTTGGTTGAGAGTACTCCCACCGTTCGTCTTAGCTCCCCTTTCCCGTTAGATGAGGATTTCTCCTCCTAGGGTTCCAAATACAATGTGCGTGTGAGTTTAGTGTGAGAACGAGAGCGAATCCAATCTTAAGAGTCTTCCGCTGCGTTTCCCCGTCAATTCCACCGAATAATCGACGTTTGGAGGCCATTCTTCAACAAATGGAGCACGTTTCCGCCGATCAATGGCGTTGATGGCCTCATCAACTTCGTCGGGGCTCGATAAGAGTAATGGGAAGTAGTGCACTTCGCCAAGTGATGTGATCCCAACAAGGTTTATAGCTTGGGCCAACACCTAGGCCCAAATCATGCTCAAGGCCCAATCCATGGCCCACATGCACATCCAAGCCAAGCCCATCAAGAGGCCCAATAACAAAGGGCATGCTCTAAAAGATCCAATTGGGCTTCATTCAAGATGGCTCAAACCCACATAGGCTTCTCACACTCTTCAATGAGCCAAAGAAGATGTGAAGACTTTTCATTGTGTTCTTTCATTTTTTGTGTTATTTTTCCATTGTCCTTAAGTTTTCTTTAAATTTCCTTCAAATCAACTGAACATCTATGAGTCTACATGAATTCTATGGATTCCAATTATAGATCTCCATGATTTTTGGTTCACATTTGCTCTTAAGTTCCATTTACTTTTCCAGCAACATTTTCTTTGGTTCACTCTCATATACTGCATTTTATCTGTTTTAATTTGGTGGGGTATGACTTCTATCAGGCACCATCATAGAAGGTGGTGTGGGTACCATAACAGAAGGTGGTATAGGTACCAAAGGAGGGCGTGGTGTGGGTACCATAACAGGAGGAGGTGTGGGCACCATAGCAGGAGGTGGTGTGGGTACTATAACAGAAGGTGGTATGGGTACCATTATAGGAGGTGGTGCGGGTACCATAATAGGAGGTGGTGTGGCCTCTACAATAGGAACAATTGGGGATGGTAATGGCATGGGTGCAACAGCTGTGGAGAAACTTTTATCAGATAGCGTTGCCTTTTTGCTTTAGGCTTTGCTATCTCTTTCCCCTTACCAGGATTAGGTGGACCACCAGATGACATTGTAAACTATTTTCAATGCATACTATTAGAATAAATAAATGATGAATGTCAAGTACAAATATTAATGTCAAATTACAAGTACAAATATTAAAAATTAAAAGGTCAAATTACAACTACACAACAATGATGACACATATTACAAAGTACAAATATTAAAAATTAATCATCATCACTATCATTGTTCATGACTTCATAATTCTCATCATCATCATCATCGTTGTCTTCTTCTTCCTCTTCTTCTTCTTCTTCTTCTTCTTGTTCTTGTTCTTGTTGTTCTTCTTCTTCTTACAAGGTCATGCAATGTAGACACACCTTCAACTTCAATTATTTCATGGGTATGTGACATTTCATCAACTTGATAGGGAATATCTTTTTCCACCTCATCTGACTCAACGCGACCCCTAGGCTTAGTTTCTATTGTAACACATCAACAACGTTGATGTTTCGAAAGGTTGGATATGGGACATAATAAACTTGTCTAACATTATTTGCTAGAATGAATGGATCAAATGGTCGGTATCTTGAATTGATTTCAAGTTTGATAGTATTATACCTAGGATGTACTCTTGTACCATTTGGAGAAGTAGAAGTGTATTACTCTAGATCATATATTTTATGAATTATCCCATAAAAATCATCATAACCACCCTTTGTGAGGCCCTTCACGTAAACATCACAATTAAATGTCTTCTTCCCGTTCGACCATGCATTAGTGTGGAACTTGTACCCATTGACAAAATATGTGTGCCACTCTTTCACGCATCTCATGGGTTGGTTTGCCAAATCCCTTAAGTCTTGATTTCTAACACATAAGGGCTCATTATAAACCTAAAAATTGTGTGAAAATCAAGAGTTTAGTTAACTTGAACCACAAAGGTTTCTTAAACTAACATGACTGCATTTACTTAGTTTCTAAGCCAATGAGGAAAATATGAGTATATGTTGGCAAAAGACATTGCTTGAGGTATTTGCTCAGCTACAAGGAATGAGTTGTTAAGAGAAAATTAACAATACGATGAATACAAGTTGCTTAAAAGGAATTGATTAACACATGCACATGAGCATTGTAAGACCCGTAGAAATTAATTATTAAATAATTAATTAATTAATAAATGCGGGTGGTGGGGATTTTAATGGCATTAAATGCTAACTTTCATGATGTGGAAAAGTACTAGCTCAAATGGTTGAGAGTACTTTATTGTGTGAGAGGACTTGGGTTCGAGTCATGTCTATGCCTTTTCTGTGTTATTTGGTTTATTATTATTTTGAGAATATATTTGAGACTAGTGAGTGATATTATAATTATAGGATTATAATAATTATCACTAAATATGAATTGGCATAATGGTTGTGCTTTCTCCTTGTGAGTGGAGAGTCACGGGTTCAAATCTTGTTAGATATGAAATAGACTTTATTTTTGCTAGATGTAGTTTTGGGAGTAAATGTGAAAGGGCAAAGGGGGCAACCAAGAGGGGCTACAAACCATTATATAATGATCCTTTAATAGAAATTAAACCATCATAAAACCTATTTTCGTTTTAACATTTAAACCTTGATAACACTGTCGTTGACGCGATCAAATTAATTTTACTTATCTATAACAACTTCAGTATTGTTAAGAAAGTAGTCAACAAAATAGTAAGGGTAAAGTACCCCAAAGTCGTCTCCCAACGAACACGGAATTGATTTTTAACAAGTTAGTTCTTATAAAACTATACAAGAGTTAGTCAAATAAAATTATAAAAATATGAGGGATAAAGATAAAAAGATAAAATAAGATATAAACAATAGTAAAGAAAATAGATTGATTCCATTGCTTTTTCAAAATAGATTCATCATCGGTTATCTAAAGATTATTGCTCAATTAACTATTGTAATAGATTTAAAAATTAATCAATGTAAGTCTCAATTAATTTGTTGGCGTTCTCACTTTTAACCAAAGTACAGTCTCAATTAAAAGTGAGAACTTTTAGATTATCCACAATAAATTCAACCAAAGTACAGTCTCAATCAAATTTACTATGCCTAATCATGTCTATTCTTTTATCTCCTCACCAAATAAAAAGCTTAATTAATCAAAGTAAAGTCTCGATTAATTTTCATTAGAGTAAATACCTTTAACCAAAGTAAAGTCTCAATTAT
>Ga0214544_1000428_pt1 | contig 75734 bp, 48 predicted proteins | sample CNSS3metaG_FD_160074 | JGI IMG/M metagenome (GOLD analysis project Ga0214544, IMG submission 160074) | Root nodule microbial communities from cowpea collected in UCLA plant growth center, Los Angeles, California, USA - CNSS3 | ecosystem: Host-associated > Plants > Roots > Nodule | place: USA...
TTTTATTTTTTATAAATATACTTTTATTTTGTTTATTAAATTAATAACATTACAATATCATCAATTATTAATATAATTCAAAAAATGCGTACACACAGGCGCGATAGCGCCTGTGTTTACACTAGTTAATATTAAAGATAATCAATTATTTTTTTTATTTTTAATGTTATTACATTAATCCATTACTAGCATAAACAGATATGTTATCGTGTGTGTATGTATTTTTTAAATGTGTGTGATATTATTAGTAGGTAATAATATTATAATGTTATTAAGTTAATATATAAATTACAATTATATTTATTAAAAATAAAGTGACATATATCAGAAAAGGTGAAATAATAACTATTGATAAATAAAGAAGAATAGAAAAAGAGAGATCATCGATTTTATAAAAAATTTGTAAAAGTAATAGTCAATTTTTAAAACTTTAATAAATTTATATTTAAAGAGTAAAATTGGTATTTTAAAATGTAAACACAAAAATAAAAATTCTCTTTATATATTGTTATAGATTATAGATAAAAATTAAATAATTTTAAAAATACAAATTGAAAATATATATGAAATATTAACGGTGCATAAAATCTAGCATTCTATGTGTTAACAAACACGAGTTCATACATCTTCTGTTGAAGGCAAAGTTGACAACTATAGCAGAAGAAGATTAGAAGGGTTTTGCAGGGGACCACATTGTGTCGTAGACGAAACGTAAACCGTGTTCGCTGTTGCACACCAAAAGTGTAACGTAGGTCACCTTTTTTCCTTTTTCTTTTGCTCATCACGTAAAAGTGGTGTTGGAGAGTCTTTCTTTGTAGAAAAGGTTACACTTTGTTGCAAGATTTCTCAAGATTCGTATCGATCACTTCCCCGTTCATGCCATGTTTGAACATCATCATTATCGTGTTTTGATTTTGGCAGAATAACCAACCATTTTAAAATATATTTATATTGTAGAGTTCCTAAATCTCTCGTTTTAAGGCTTGGTTTATGATAATGACGCATTAATGGGGAGAGCGTAATCTGATATTTGACTTTTTCACCCTGAGAGAGTCAGCAGGTGTGTTTTCTCAGATTAATTCTCACACGTCAAACTGCGAGAGAGGGAAGTGTTCGGATATAATGAGGAGAGAGACGCCACAAAGACAAGCCAAATTTCGATTCTAATTCTTCATAAACCTTAAACCTAGTCACATTCTTTCTCAAACCCCCCCTTCACTTTGTGCTGTCGTTTGTTCTTCACTGAAAAACATGAAGTTCTGCAAAAAATACCAGGAATACATGCAAGGCCAGGAGAAGAAGCTTCCAGGCGTAGGATTCAAGAAGCTCAAGAAAATCTTGAAGAGGTGCAGAAAAAACTCTCCATCCCAGAAGCCCCTTAATGCACCCCTTGCCGCCAAAACCTGCCCAGACCAATGCCCAGGTTATCAATCTTTTTTCCTATTTCCTTATGTTTCCAAGTTTCGATTTTTACCCCCTTACAGAGTGCAATCAACCGGAGATAGAGGGAGAAAAAAAAAGGCCTTTTTATCTGTTTTTCTACTCTATTAACCAATTCATTCCAAAGGGAACCTTCTGTTATTGTTATTAAGAGAGATGTTTTATTTTAACTTTGATTGTTTGAAGTATTCATCTTGTTCTGTCTATGATGTGGCTAACTTGATATAAGTATTCAGTGTGCGATGGAACCTTCTTCCCTTCCCTTCTCAATGAAATGTCAGATGTAGTGGGGTGTTTTAATCAGCGTGCGCAGAAATTATTGGAGCTGCATCTTGCTTCTGGCTTCAGAAAGTACTTTTTCTGGATCAAAGGCAGATTGCAAGGAAACCATTCTGCTCTGATTCAAGAAGGCAAAGATCTTGTCACTTACGCACTCATAAATGCTATTGCAATTAGGAAAATACTCAAGAAATATGATAAGGTATGCTTATTATATTTTCTGCTTCCCCAAACTTAGATGTAGTTTATTAGGTGCTTTTGGGGTTTTGGAATTGGATTAGTTCTGTTCCTATCAGAATTGGGGATTTAGTAAAACAAGGGAACTAAAGGTCTGCGCTAAAATCATGCAGATCATCATGGAAAAACTCTGGTTCTGATTGAATAGAAGTCTCAAAAATAAGTAATGTAATTTGAGTTTTTAAATATCCGTTTTGTTTGGTAGAGTTGGTGTAATGGTTAGTTTAGGTCATGTTGATGAAAATTTATGAGTGTTTGTTGTGTGTTCTTTCTTCTACTACTGTCACCGCAGATTCATTATTCCAAGCAAGGGCAATTATTCAAGTCGCAGGTCCAGAGTATGCACAAGGAGATTCTTCAGAGTCCCTGGCTTTGTGAGCTCATGGCCTTCCACATCAATTTAAGGGAAACTAAGGTAAAGTCAATGAAGGCACATGCTTTGTTCGATGGATGTTCTCTCACATTTAAGGATGAGAAACCGTCCCTTACTTGTGAGCTCTTTGATTCTATCAAATTGGATGTTGACTTGACTTGTTCTATATGCTTGGTAAGTTTCTCAATATTGGATGAGTTTGCTTCAAATTTAATGTATTTGAATATTACTGTTGTACCTGTGCAAGAAAGGTCTGGTAAAGTTAAATAATGATTTGGAATTTTAAATTGAAGTCAAATTCTGTTGCTTCCAAAACACTGAATGCTTATTCTTCAACTATTTTATTTGTTTATGGTTTCATTTATCTTACACTTTCCTAGACTGTTCTTCACTTATCCACTGACAATGTTCATCCTGGCTCCTGTTACAGGACACAGTGTTTGATCCAGTTTCTCTGACTTGCGGCCACATATTCTGCTATATTTGTGCATGCTCGGCTGCTTCAGTATCTATTGTTGACGGACTTAAGTCTGCAGATTCTAAAAAGAAATGTCCTCTATGCCGCAAGGTAAGCTCCTACAACTAATTGATTACTGTTACAAGAGTGTAAAACAAGGGAAATTTTTCATTTTAATTGATTCCATAACTTCACTCAAAAGATGTATATAAATCATGTGAATAACTCATGGTGAAATCAGGATCAAGCTCTAAAGCTTCATTTGATGTTAACCTTGAACAACATAGTTTATGGACTAATGTTCAGATCTTCCGATAGGCTAAACTAAACACAAGTTACCTTAGTGCTGAACAACTATATGGCTGTTAAGAATTTGCTACCAAAATCATTTTATGTCTATTCTTTTTCTGGATCATAACCACTTAAACTAATTGACTACTTATACTTAGTTCTTCTACTGTTTATCACAGAACGCTGTATATGAAGGTGCTGTGCACTTGGAAGAACTGAATATTCTGTTAGGCAGAAGGTAAATCCTACATATCCCATTATTTGGGGGCTTAAAACCATTATTAGAACATGTTTTGATCTTGTTTGTGCTAAATCCTTAAACAAACATCACTAATTTCAAACATTTTACAGCTGTCAGGAATACTGGGAGCAGAGGCTTGAGACTGAGAGGGTGGAGAGGATTAAGCAAATAAAGGAACACTGGGATTCACAGTGTAGGGCATTCGTGGGTGTCTAAGTTCAACATGCAGCTTTCTTAACTTGTTTTGTAGAGTATAAGGTTTGTAGTTTTAGTCTGAAATGCAAGTGTGCATGTTTGATTGTTGTTATGCATGTAACATTGTGAATAAGGTGAAGCTGCCTTTAAACTGTGCATAACTTTGTTGGTGGTGGCAGTGTTTTTACTTCTTGCATGACGTATATATATAGGTAAGGGATTTAATTTAAGAAATTAGTAGTGGTGTTCGTTGTATGTATTTTATCTTACTTTGAAAATGGATATAGAAAGTGTATTCATCTCATCAACCTTTATATTTTTAGCATATTGCCAAGTTAGTACTTAGTTCTTGATGGAAAAATATTGTGGATCACCTTAGAGATAAACACATCTACATTGGAATTTCACCATCTTCTAGATATTACCAATACTACATTTTGAATTGATCTTATTTTAAATTGTTTTGTTGTTTTAAATATTTTGTTTCAACGATACAAATACAAATCACATTTGTTGAATTTTATCTTTTTTATTAGGATACAATATTTCAATTATCATTAAAAATTTATTTAAATGTAAAGAAATTGTTAATAATTTAAAAACATTCGTATTAATGATTTTTAGTTAGTTTTAGTGGAAGTTATGAGTTTGACTATTTATTTTGGCTGACAGGGATATGATTTGATTTTTTTTTTTACCTTTTAATTGATGTTGAAAGACAAATTTTTCTAGTTGAGGCTGGTGCAAAAATAACACTAGTTAATGTGGATTATAAGTTTTTCTCATTTAGCATTATTGGTGATGATGATAAAAAAATCAATACAAATATTAATAAAAAAATAATCATGATAAATGTTAATAATATATATATATATATATATATATATATATATATAGTTTATACAATTTAAAAAAAAATAGTCTTTTCGAGATTAATTGAGAAAATCTTATTCAGCTCATTAGTTTTTAATAGACTATTGATCCACATACTTTATCTTTGTTATCTTTTACCTTTTCATTTCATTTTTATTTTCCAACATCTATTTTGCTAGGAAAAAATATTTATTGAAATATTAATTTCATGCTTAATAATATTTTACTTCAACAAAAAAATTAGTTCAGTAATCATAACAGTTTTGCATTACTTTAACAAGAAAATATAGTTTAGTAACTATTATTCTTTTAATATAAAAGTAATTAACTAAAGGCTTAATTATCATTTTGGTCCCCTAATTTGTTGGATTGGTTCATTTTGGTCTCCTTATTATTTTTTGGTTCAATTTGGTCCTCTAATTCTTTAAAAGGTTCAATTTGGTCCCTGCCATTAAGTCAACTTTAACACCATCTCCTTGACCTGCCACGTGTCATTTTGTGGAATTTTTAATTTTTTTTTTAATTTTTTTAATTTTTTTTAAATTTTTTTTAATTTTTTTTAAAATTTTTTTAATTTTTTTTAATTTTTTTTTTTAAAAATTAAACTGCCACGTGTCATCTTATGGTTGTGACACGTGTCAATTTGAGATTTTTTTATTTAAAAGGATGTACTGCCACGTGGCACGTAACAATTGTGCCATGTGGCACGTCACAATTGTGCCACGTGTCAAGCTAACATTGGTTATTTTCAATTTAGTCCCTCTATTTACAATTTTGATTCAATTTAGTCCCCTAATTTTTGAAAATGATTCAATTTTATCCTCTCTAATTTGATACCAAATTAGTAATTAAGCTTAATTACAACTTATATATATACATATTAAAATAATTTTTATTATATTTATAGATTAAATTACTCCATCTAACTATTCAAATTATTATTATTATTATTATTATTTACATGTATAAAAAATTTCAAGTGTAAAAAATTATAAGTGAAAAATGTAAGAAATGAAATAACATGAGTATTTAGGGAGTGATTTGATGTATAAATGATAAAAAATCATTTTAACATAAATATATAAATTGTAATTAAGCTTAATTATTAATTTGGTCTCAAATTAGAGAGGACAAAATTGAATGATTTTAAAAAATTGGGGGACTAAATTGAATCAAAATTGTAAATAGAGGGACTAAATTAAAAACAACCAATGTTAGCTTGACATGTGGCACAATCGTGACCTGCCACGTGGCAGTACATTTTTTAAATAAAAAAATCTCAAATTGACACGTGTCACAATCATAAGATTACACGTGGCAGTTTAATTTTTTTTTTAAAATTTAAAAAAAATTAAAAAAAAATTTAAAAAAATTTAAAAAAAAAATTTGAAAATTCCACAAAATGACACGCGGCATGTACGGAGACGGTGTTAAAGTTGACTTAACGGCAGGGACCAAATTGAACCTTTTAAGGAATTAAAGGACCAAATTAAATCCAAAAATAATAAGGGACCAAAATGAACCTTTTAAGGAATTAAAGGACCAAATTAAATCCAAAAATAATAAGGGACCAAAATGAACCAATCCAACAAATTAGGGGACCAAAATGATAATTAAGCCTTAACTAAACTTATAAACAGTTTAGTAATGACTAGTTTAATTCACCTGTCTTACTTTATAGTTTGGTTTAGTTCGGATTAATTTTTTCTTCTAACCTACAAACTTGAACAACCCCTAATTATAGATGATTTGATGAGATGAAACAGAAAAATAACAGCAAGAAATTGTAAGTGTTTTTGTGTGCCTAGAAGTAAAGGCGATCCATATACGCTTCCTAAAAGTATATAACATTATTGGAATACTGATCCCACTCCACACATAAATTTTTCTGACATTCTTTGTCATGACTCATGATCATTTCCTATGCATGGATAATCCTAGATCGAACAAAATATGAGGATGACCATGTTTTATTTGTCACTGATATATGGGTGGTGGAGACAGCCATGCAAAGAAGAAGAACCGGAGATTCTTAATTTCTTATAGTCCAGTGGATCGGTTGGCATACTCTTGAACTAATGCCCCAAACAGAGATTCTCTCTGAAGCAAATTGGAAGGCTTGTCATATTCTTTCGCTAATCCTGACACAAAGAAAAAACAGAAAATTGAGGCTACTATGGTTAAAGCACAAGGATGATGCAGTGAAGAATCCAAAGAGATACCTGCGTCTACAACTAAAACTCTGTCACAGTCCATGACAGTGGGTATTCTGTGAGCAATGCTGATGATGGTGCATGCTGCAAATTCTTCTCTTATGATCTTCTGGATCACTCCATCAGTTTGAGAATCAACAGAAGCTGTTGCTTCATCCATAAACAAAACTTTGCTTCTCTTAAGTATAACACGCCCTAGACAAAGCAACTGTCTTTGCCCCACACTCCAGTTCTCTCCGTTTTCCACCACTTCAATGTTCAAACACAACTTTCTCATTACTACAACCATCAACAAAACTAAACAACTTAAACAAATTACCGAAAAAAACTCTACCTAAAGAGTCAAGCTTTTCAGGCTTAGCAGCAACAACATCTTTCAGCTGACAACGCTCCAAGCTCTACAACAACAAAGTTATTAGACTGATGGGTTGAAAATCTTCATGGGAAAAAAAGTTGATAGATTTCAATTGGTTCGGTACTTACCTTCCATATTTCTTCATCTGCATATTGTCCAATCGGATCAATGTTGCTTCTGACAGTTCCTTCAAAAAGCACAGGCTCCTGAGGAATGATGCCAAACCTTGATCTAAGATCGTGAAGTCCCAAGATGGATATGTCAATACCATCAACTATTATTCTCCCTCCCGAAGGTTCCACCAACCTAAATAGTACTTGAATTATAGTTGACTTTCCACTCCCAGTTCGACCCACAACACCAACTTTTTGTCCTCCAGCAATGCTTAAAGTAATGCCTTTGAGGACCAGAGGAGTATCTGGACGGTATCTCACCTGTCCACCAGAAGCTTCAGTCATCATGGTAGTGTTGTACAGTGCAAATTAATTATGGAAAACTCAAAATTAGAAACAGTGCCATGTGCTTTTAGATGTAAAGCGATCAATTTATTCATACTCAAGTTACCTGCAAGTTTTTGATATGTACATTGCCTTGATAAGGCCAATTTGAAGGAGGTAGATGATCCTTGATATTCCATTCTGGTTCCGATGGAATATTTGTAAACTGCTTTATCCTCTCAACAGACACCATCTTGTTTTCGATGAAACAACTCATGTATACAGCCCAGAACAAGACAGTGTTTAAGGACAACCCATAAGAGAGAGATAAACCGACATTTTCTACATAAAAAAGAACAACCCAATCAGTTTATAATAAAATTTGGTTGTGACATATATAATATAAGCGGTACTATGATTTAAACTGATTTGTATGCAGAAAATAGACACAATCGCAAGAAGTACGCAATTTAAAGAAGTATTATTGTGATGAGAGAGTGAAATTAACATAAATAGACAATAGACACCAAATTTTAGAGTTTCTTTGGTGTCAGTTTACCTGGCTTTATGATACTGCTGGGTAAGATGATCATGAACATGGCAGAAATGCAAAAGACAAAACTTCCAATCAATTCTATGCGAAATCCCAACCACTCCGTAGAACTATAGTTGTGGAAATCTATTCTCAAATTACCATTCACCCGTTTCAGATTTTCATCACAGAATATCTTTTGCTTTCTGAATGAACGGATTGTCATGACCCCTGCAATGCTTTCAGAGAAGTGATGAATAACTGGGGCTTTGGTAATTGAATCCATGCGAGTAAATTCCCGAGATGATGCAAGATAGTAACCCTGAAAAAACAGGAATCGTTTATTGTTTTGCACATTATGAAACACACATTCATATTACAAGATGGAAAGCATTTTCAGTTTTACACATTTGCAACCAAATAAAGCCTAGGCATTCGAGCATTTGGGTAATAAAATTCATACCCGGTACCACATATTTAACCAAACAAGAGGAATTATCAAAATCACAGTTGGCCAAGAATTTTGACAGGTTATGATGAAGATGCCGATCGTTGTTAAGTACATGATTATAACAACTCCCGTGTACAAGGGTAGAAGGACATCAACATTGGTTTGATCAGTGGATGCCTGCAGAAGATAAAAAAAGAAAAACAAGTCATCATAAGAGTGTGATTAACATATGAAATGTAAAAGATTATATTTATGAAGATGTTCCTCGCTGCACTAAGTTCTTTCTTACCCTGCTTAGAATTCTCCCAGATGGTGTGGTGTCAAAGAAAGACATGGGCGCATGCAAGATGCTATGAACAATTTGTGTGAAGAATAATTGTGCGGTCCTTAGCCCCATGAGAGTAAAGAAGTAGGATCTTGCCAGTAACAAAACACAGGAAACAACAGCAATAATTGCATAGACGTAGATGAACAGAGAAGGGTTAAACAATTTAGCACGTTCTTCTGAGGATTCATATGCCAACCAGTAATCACTTGCCATCAAAGACACTTGCCATAACAATGACAGGACCAATATTGTTGTAATGCCCCACCACCCAAACGCCTCGGTGCAATAGAGTTTATACATACGGAAGCTCACTTTTCCAGTTGCTCTCTCTTCTTCTTGGACGAGTTTAGAACTTTTCTTGCTACTCTTAGGCTTATCAATAGAATTGTTATCACCAATAGTTCCCCTGTTAATTGAAGTTGTCAATAGAGCCATCGTTGGTTGGTTCAAATTTTCAACTGGCATGACCATACTGTGCTCCACTAATTCCATGGAGGTCTCATGCGCAACGACGAGAGCTTTAAAATCCATTCCAGACTCTAAAAGATCGTCATATTTCCCTGATTGAACTATCTTACCGTCCCTTGTCACCTTTATCAAACAGATACAAAAGTATTTGAATTACTCCCCCAATCAATCTTAAGAATAGAACAAATGAAGAAGCATAACAGCGTGAGGAAAAAAAACTTACTAATATACGATCCACATTATGTAGGAAATCTACTTGATGTGTTACAAGAATAGTGGTCTTGCCTCTTAGAGCTCCCCTCACGCATTTCTATATAAAGCCATTCCACAAACATTAAAAATCATAAACTTTGCACCTAGACTAAGGAAGAATATTTAAGTAGAAATGAAGAGTTGTTTGATAAATAGTATGATATCTCCAGTTTGTTTACGCTGTCAAAAAAGTTGGATCATCACCATAAGATCATGAGTTAAAATCTAGACAAAGTTTTGAGTTCAACCCTCTCCAATGTTAGACCAATATCAAAATGGACTGTGTAGAATTTCTTAATGCAACAATTCAATGAATACTAGTTAAACTCTTCAAGCAACAAACTAGCACATGCCTGAGCCTGATACAATTTAGCAATGAATGAATAAGTAAAATTACACTAAACGTTGTTTGGAATAATCACCTTAAATATTTCAGAACCAGTATGAGCATCAACAGCACTGAAGACATCATCAAGAAGATATACATCACAGTCTTGATAAACAGCCCTGGCAAGTTGTATACGCTGCTTCTGGCCTCCACTTAGGTTGATACCACGCTCTCCAATTTCTGTCTGGTCCCCATAATCCATCATTTCCAAATCTTTCTCCAAACAACACACCCTGATAGCTTCATCGTACCTCTGCCTGTCCATTGGTAAACCAAAGAGAATGTTTTCTTCAATGGTCCCATTTTGAATCCAACATGTTTGTGCAACATAAGCAACACTCCCACAAACCCGAACCTTTGGCAGAAATAAAATATTACATAATCAGACTCAACTGTAAACATCCTTAAAAAAGTTCTAAAATTTTAACTAGGAATCATACCTTTCCAGAAATCTTGTGCATCTCTCCAAGAATTGATGCAAGAAGGGATGACTTTCCTGACCCTACGGTCCCAACAATCGCTGTAAGCTCACCCTTTTTTACTTTCAAATTGATATTTTTCAAGTCCTGCTGGGTGTTACCATCATCCCAACTAAAAGTTCCATGTATGATTTCCACGGCTGTTTCTCCACCACACCCTTCCTCTCTCTCAACTGAATCATTCGACAATTCTCCGCTCAACATGAACCTATCCAACCTCTCCAGTGATATCCTTGCTTGCGAAAGAGATATCATAGACTGTGGGAACGTCCTAATAGGTTCCTGCAATAACCTGATCAAAGCTGTTGTGGTGAACACTGTGCCTGCATCAAGTTGAACTCCCAACAAAATAGCCGTTCCAAATGTAAGAGTTGACACCAAAAGCGGTGTGCTCCACAACACAACAATGGTGCCACAAATTGAGAACAGCAGCTTGGAGAGCCACCCATACTCCGTTTCACGGAAACCCAAAATTCTCTGATTGAAATGTTCCTCCCAGGCCTGAAACTTGATCACACGCATGTAGCTAAGCATCTCATTCACAGCTTTCATTTTGGAGTCCCGGCTCACCATAAGCTTTTGTTGGAACTTGTAGTTTCTTCGGTTGGCTATCATAGAATAGACAAAAACAGCAAGCAGAGCAAGAAACGCGCCGATAACTGAGGCACCTAAACAATTGTAAAGCAGAACCAAGCCAATACCAATTTGGAGTGGCATCATCCAAAGAGCGTGTAACTGGAGCATCATGTCAGAGAGTTGCTGGGTATCCACAGCCATGTAATTCACAATTGTCCCTATCCCATGATCCTGCCGAGCAGAGAATGATAGCTTTAACCCCTTTCTATACAAAGAGGAGATAAGAGTGGAGCGTATAAGCATCCCAAGCTTTTGAGCTTGGAAGTTGAAATGATGAGTAGCCATGACTTCAATGAACTTAGCAACGAGAAGAATCAGCACCAGGTAGTATCCTTCATATTCAGAGCTTCTCTTCCCTGATGTGAAATCCACAAAACTTTGAATCAGAACCGGCCCCACAAACATGACACAGAGCCTAATGATTGCAAGCACAGCATTGAAGGCTAACTCCTTCCAAAAGCACCGAAGCAAAGTCATTCCAACAGGATGCTTTAGTGTCTCGTTTGAAATAGGCCATTTAGATTCAAAAATGGATGACATTCTCTCAGCTCTGTGCTCCGGAGACAGCGTTGGAATATCATCAATCTTCAGCACGGACTTGTACCCTTTACTCAATAAGGGGTTTATCCAAATCCAAGAAGCCTTGGATAATATAGAAGCTGAAGCAAAACCAGTAACCTCGGATTTTCTCTCAGAACCATCATGCAACTTAGCTTCTCCGTCCACAAGTGGTCGTGTTTCTTCTGTCGCCAAAACAACGCCGGTGGATCCTTCAACCGCCACTGCAAGAAGAAATAACGACAGAGGGAACGAAATGAAAGAGGCCACCTCGTCCACTCCGAAGCCGAAGGCTTCATCCACGTCCACCGAGACCAAACGTATAACCGCAGAAACAGTGAACAACAAAATGACAAAGAAAGATACAATCCAATAAACTCGAACGGATAGAGGGTGCGCAACGGCTTGAAACCTTTTCTCCTGGATGATGAAGAGTGCAAGCACAACATGTGTTATGGCCTGGACTAACCAAAACACCTCGTCAACCTGCTTCCACGGCGCCATGGAGGAACTTCTAAACGTAAGAACAGAAGCAACCGTGTAGAGTATAGCCAAAACAACCACTACAGTTATGGTTAACTTAAACAGTATAGTTATTGAGAAAACGGGTCTGTTCCTTCTGATGAATGGTCTGCTGAGGTCGGTAGTGGAGCCACCATTGAAGGTGGACCTTTTCCAGAGCTTGGTGGCAGCAAACACGAAGAGAAACACGAGGAGCACGACATCAACGAAAAACAATATAGCTCTTTGAGGACAAGGTGTGAGGAAAATATATCTCAGCCATTGAAGCATAGTTGAGACAAAAGTGTCCTCTGAGGTTTGTTTCGCAGGGAATGCACAGGAGAGGGTTGAAGATGCGACAGACATGTTTGTGTGTGTACCCTGGTGAAACTTTAACTTCAACTCCAACTTTTCTCTCACAGAGTCTCCTCTCCCTGTTACTTCATGCACCTCTCAGAACCAGAGGTCGCAATGAATTATTATAGAAAGGTGTTGCAATGGCAACACCATGCACACGAATTTCCGCGTAAAGTGATCGAGTTTTTCTTGGTAAAATACTAGCACATTAAATAACAAGAGATATGAATCAGATCAAGTAATGTTTTCCCTTTTGTAGTAGCATTTACATTTATGAATTATTAATTGCTACTAACCATTGCGAGTGAGTACAGCTAAAACATTGAAAGTATGTGAAATTTGCAGTAGTTGTCTAGAAGATGTACAAAGGTTACAAAAGATGAAGTGCGAAGAAGGAAAGTCAGTATCTGTTCCTGGACTTCTTCGTTGTTCTGGCTACAAAATAATAAATGATGGGGCTATACCTTTTGGTCTTTCCTTTTTCAGTTTTATTTCCAATTAGGAAAATTATTAGTGGTTATGACAGAGAAACGTAACATATAGTATAAATAAATAAAAACTAAAGTTTTTTAAAGTAACTTTGATTTAAAAAAATGAGAAGAGATCAAAATTATACAAAAAATCGAAAATAATATAATACATTTTACAAATTTTTTAAATAATTTTATCCTTTTTAGCCTACCAAACATCTTACTTTAATTTATTTAATATGTTTTCTCAATTTTTAAATTTTTCTCCATCTTTCAATTCAAAGTGTTAAGTTCGGTCATAAACATGTTAATTTGGGCCTAGTAAAGTTCTGTATATGTTAGTTCGTTGGCTCCTACTTCTTCCTCCATCCCACTTTTTCTTCCTGCACCCACATAAAAGCTATAATTCCCAAATTATCCATTATTAAAAATATAATAAAAATTCCTATACCTCCTATTTTTAATATGTTATAAAGATATTTTTATTAATTTTTGATATATAATATTATACAAATATGTGAAATATAAATTTAATATAATTATTTGAAATATAAATTCAAATAAATAAATATTAAAGTATGATGTAATAAAATATCAACACAAATACATCTAAAATTTTAAAACAAAATTTAAATAAATTTAGTGTAAATATATTTAAATAAACTTAAATATTTTAAATGTATTTGGCAAACATGTAAATTTTAATAAAAATATATTTAAAACATCTATATAAATGTTAAATTTGTTCTTAATTTGGAGAATGACAAAATTGCTCAATTTGATTTTAATTTAAAAAAAAATGGGATTGAATTAAATAAAAATAATAAATATAGATACCAAATTGAAATATAAACACTTACTTGACATATGGCATAACACTAACTTGACAAGTGGTAATTTTTTTATTTAAAAAAAAATTAAGAAAAAAAATCACAAACTGACATGGACTTATATTTAATGTTGTCAGCTTACTACTAACTAGAATGATGTAATGGTTACACATTTCAAAAAATGGGAACCCAATTGAGTCAATCAAAACATGAGGACCTACTTGAGGTTTTGAAACAAATATTAGGACTAATGAAATATTTTAACTTTTAAATTATAATTGTATTGCATATTCACATATTTACAAAAATATAATATAGAAAATATAATATTTTCAATTATTTTTATTTCAATTTTTAATTTTTAAAAAATAAAATAAAATAGAAAGACAAATGGGGCAGTGAGTTAAGGGTGGACCGTCCTGCATTTGGTGGACTAGGCAGGCTGAGCCAAAATGGGTTGGCGGATTGAAATTTTTAACTTAGCTCATCCCATTTTGACGAGTTAGCGGACTGACCCACGAGACACAACCCATTTTGACATCCTAATCTTTTTGTTACTTCTATTATTTTTGTTAATATGAACGGTTTATAATTCATGATCGTACAATGAAGGTTTAATGGAAGCTCTCCCTATGTTTTGCACTAAAAGTTATCTCCAAGCATGTTGTCTGTGCAATTGAAAAATAGAGAGAGCAACAAATAACTTATTTAAGTTCATACACACTTTGACACTCAAATGAAGACAAAGAAATTAAAGGTGAGTGGTTTGCATAAAAATTATTGAATGAAATAAAATGTTCAAGCATACCAAATCATCAATTGAAGTTGAGATCATGTGTGTCAATTATGCTTCTAAGAAATATTAATCAAGCAAAATGTCTTTCTAATGACACAAGGTTACAAGTTAATGAGTTGAGAAAAAATGTAATTTTTGCTATTGTGATAACAATATAAATATTGGACAAAAGATATTTATGCCAAGAATTTAGTGTCTTCCAATTTTAGATTGCATTTTAAATTTCAAATAAGACAATTCCCAACATCACTATGATTTGCAATAACAATCAATAAGACTCAAACATAATTTCTCAAGAGTTGGACTTTACTTGCCATGTCTAATATTCACATAAACAACTCTATTTTGTTGGTTATAGAATAAAAACAAAGAAATGATTGAAACTCTTATGGAAATGTATGTTCCATAACTAGAAATATTGTCTAAAAAAAATCTTCGAAACTCTTTAAAAATGTCAAATTTACAGCATTTGCAATACAAAAATGATATACACTTTCTTCTTAATTTAGTTTTATTTCTATTATAAAGTATGTTTATTAAAATTATGCTTTCAGCTATTTTGTAGATTATTCGCAAATAGAAAATATCGATATAAGCTTTTATTATGAATAAAATCCTTCCCATATCAATCTAAAATTTTGAGATAGTACAAAATTATTAAAATCTAATTTAATTTTCATGAACATTAATTAATATTTGACATATACTTTAATTTCGACATATAATATAATATGAATAATTATTGTATAATTTTCATATTAAAATATATTATTATATTTTCATTGATCAGTTTATACTGTACCTGTGTGTTGCACTGGTATGAAAACCTAAAAACTAGTAAAAAAAATCAAAGGTTGAGAGGGGAAAGAAAGAGATTTATCCTAAGGGTGGTTAGAATTAGGTTCATTTTTATTTATAAGTATTGTCCTGCTCGCTTATTGACTTCGATGTCATATTTTTTTCCAAACATCCACTTGATGATTAATCATTTTTAATGTTTATTATCTACAACTCAACTTGTAGAAATAAGAAATTTCATCTCATTAAAAAACTAGACAAAGGATAAGTGTTAAAGTTTAAGTAAGGAGTTCAATGCTCAAGAAGCCAAAGGAACATTCAAGGAAGAGTCAAAAATCAATTAAAAATCTCTCATTCAAATCATTGATCAAGGCATAAAGAAAATTACAAACACAAAGAAAAAAAAATTGCTAAAGATCCACACTCAAGTGACACAGACACACTTGCAACTAGAAACAAAAACTTCATTCCAGAGAGTAGCACAGAGAGATTCTTAATATAATGTTTGCAATGGAAGTCCTAAAATTTATTTCACTTTTATGATGTTTTTAACTAACAACGATACTAGGCCAAAAAAACCAACACAAACGTAGAGTAGCATAGAGAGATTCTTAATTTCTTATAGTCCAGTGGATCGGTTGGCATATTCTTGAACTAATGCCCCAAACAGAGATTCTCTCTGAAGCAAATTGGAAGGCTTGTCATATTCTTTCGCTAATCCTGACACAAAGAAAAAAACAGAAAATTGAGGCTACTATGGTTAAAGCACAAGGATGATGCAGTGAAGAATCCAAAGAGATACCTGCGTCTACAACTAAAACTCTGTCACAGTCCATGACAGTGGGTATTCTGTGAGCAATGCTGATGATGGTGCATGCTGCAAATTCTTCTCTTATGATCTTCTGGATCACTCCATCAGTTTGAGAATCAACAGAAGCTGTTGCTTCATCCATAAACAAAACTTTGCTTCTCTTAAGTATAACACGCCCTAGACAAAGCAACTGTCTTTGCCCCACACTCCAGTTCTCTCCGTTTTCCACCACTTCAATGTTCAAACACAACTTTCTCATTACTACAACCATCAACAAAACTAAACAACTTAAACAAATTACCGAAAAAAACTCTACCTAAAGAGTCAAGCTTTTCAGGCTTAGCAGCAACAACATCTTTCAGCTGACAACGCTCCAAGCTCTACAACAACAAAGTTATTAGACTGATGGGTTGAAAATCTTCATGGGAAAAAAAGTTGATAGATTTCAATTGGTTCGGTACTTACCTTCCATATTTCTTCATCTGCATATTGTCCAATCGGATCAATGTTGCTTCTGACAGTTCCTTCAAAAAGCACAGGCTCCTGAGGAATGATGCCAAACCGTGATCTAAGATCGTGAAGTCCCAAGATGGATATGTCTATACCATCAATTATTATTTTCCCTGCCGAAGGTTCCACCAGCCTAAATAATACTTGAACTAAAGTTGACTTTCCACTCCCAGTTCGACCCACAACACCAACTTTTTCACCTCCAATAATGCTTAAAGTAATGCCTTTGAGCACCAGAGGAGTATTTGGTCGATATCTGACCTGTTCACCAGAAGCTCAAGTCATCATGATAATGTTGCATAGTGCAAATTAGTAATGGAAAGCTCAAAATTATCGGGTTAGTAGCTTAAAGAAATAGAAATCAATGAATTATTTTTCAAAGGATGTGCTTTCAGTTGTAAAACAATCAATTTCTTCATACTCAAGTTACCTGCAAGTCTCTGATATCTACATTGCCTTGACCGGGCCAATTTGAAGGAGGTAGTTGGTCCTTGATATTCCATGCTGGTTCCGATGGAATATTTGTAAACTGCTTTATCCTCTCAACAGACACCATCTTGTTTTCGATGAAACAACTCATGTATACAGCCCAGAACAAGACACCGTTTAAGGACAATCCATAAGAGAGAGATAAACCAACATTTTCTACATCAACCAAACCACCCAGTCAGTTTCATTATGTTAATAAAATTGACAACAGCAGAAATAACACTCTTATAGAAAACGAGTTAATTTAAAGAAGCAATACTGTAGTGACATTGCCTTCGGAGTCGGTTTACCTGGCTTTATGATACTACTGGGTAAAATGATCATGAACAATGCAGAAATGCAAAAGACAAAGCTTCCAAGCAACTCTAAGCGCACTCCCAACCAGACATTGCAGCTATAGTTGTGGAAATCCATACGCAAATTAGCATTCACCCGTTTGAGATTTTCTTCACAAAAATTCTTCTGTTGTCTGAATGCACGGATTGTCATGACCCCAGCAATGCTTTCAGAGAAGTGATGAATGACTGGTGCTTTGGTAATTGAATCCAGACGAGTTAATTCACGAGATGATGCTAGATAGTAACCCTGGAAGACCATAAATGAGATAGAAAACACAATTTGTTAACATAATGTATACAAGATACATTTAATTCTGAACAAATTACAGTGTGATTATGAAAGCTTTTCAAAAACAGCTTAATAAAATTCATACCCGATACCATATATTCAGCAAAATAAGAGGGAATATCAAAAACACCGTTGGCCATGAATTTTGACAGGTAACGATGAAGATGCTGAGTACTGTGATGTACATGGAAATGACAACTCCCGTGAACATGGGGAGTAGGACATCAACATTGGTTTGATCAGAGGAAGCCTGTGGAAGTTAAGAAAAAAAGTGATCATTGGCGTGTGATTAAAATGTGATATGTAAAAGTTTACATCGATTAGGATAAAACTCTTGAATATGCTGAATGTCTAACACAACATACTTGGGAAACAAGGTTCTTACCCTGCTTAGAATTCTCCCAGACGGAGTAGTGTCAAAGAAAGACATGGGCGCATGCAAGATGCTACGAAGAATTTGTGTGAAGAAAATTTGTGCAGTCTTTAGCCCCAAGAGTGTAAAGAAGTACCATCTTGTCACTACCAAGATAACCGAAACAGCAGTAATAATTGTATAAATGTATATGAAGAGAGAAGGGTTAAACATTCCACTTTCTACTGAGGTTTCATACGCCAGCCAATAATCACTTGCCATCAAAGACCCTTGCCATAACAAAGAAAGAACAAATACTAAAGTAATGCCCCACCACCCAAAAGCCTCAGTGCAGTAGAGTTTATATATATGTAAGCTCACTTTGCCGGTTTCTCTTTCCTCTTCTTTGATGAGTTTAGAACTTTTCTTGCTAGACACGGCCTTTTCAAGAGAATTGTTTTCATCACTGGTTCCGTTGTGAATAGAAGCCACCACTGAAGATTTTGTTGGCCTGTTCAAACTTTCAGCGGGCATGACCACACTCTGCTCCACCAGTTCCATCGAGGTCTCATGAGCAACCACCAGAGCTTTAAAATCCAGACCAGAATCTACTAGATCATTGTACTTTCCTGATTGGATTATCATGCCGTCTCTCATCACCTTTAACAAGCACATAGATAAGTTTTTGAATAACTCTCGAATCAAATCGAAGCAGAACAGCATGAGAAAAAAACAGACTTACTAATATTTGATCCACATTATGTAGGAAATCTACTTGGTGCGTAACAAGAAGGGTGGTCTTGCCTTTTAGAGCTCCCCTCACACATTCCTATATAAAAGACAAACGATAAACATTATTAAAAGTATGTCGAGTTTGTCTATGGACTCGAATGAATCACGTCATCCCATAAACATTTGAGTGATGACAAGGTTGTCGGTTCAATCCACTCAATGAAAAAAATTCTATGAGGATTAATTGAGAATAGCCCACCTTAAATATCTCAGAACCAGTATGAGCATCAACAGCACTGAAGACATCATCAAGAAGATATACATCACAGTCTTGATACACAGCCCTGGCAAGTTGTATACGCTGTTTTTGGCCTCCACTCAGGTTGATACCACGCTCTCCGATTTCTGTTTGGTCTCCATAATCCATCATTTCCAAGTCTTTCTCCAAACAACAAACCCTGATAGCTTCATTGTACCTCTGCCTGTCCATTGGTAAACCAAAGAGAATGTTTTCTTCAATAGTCCTATTCTGAATCCAAGATGTTTGTGCAACATATGCAACACTTCCACAAACCCGAACCTTCCACAGAAATATATGATTACTACGATCAGACTTAACTACAAACATCCTTAAATAAAACAAAATAAAAAAAATATGAACTGTGATTCAGAAAAATCATACCTTTCCAGAAATCTTACGCAACTCTCCAAGAATTGATGCGAGGAGAGAGGACTTTCCTGACCCTACAGTCCCAACAATTGCTGAAATCTCTCCCTCTTTTATCTCCAAATTAATATTTTTCAAGTCCTGCTGCGTGTTATCATCATCCCAACTAAAAGTCCCATCTATGATTTCCACTGCTGTTTGTCCACCACATCGTTCTTCTCTCTCAATTGAATCATCCAACAATTCCCTGCTCAACATGAACTTATCTAGTCTCTCCAATGATATCAATGCTTGTGAGAGAGATATCATAGACTGTGGGAATGTCCTGATAGGCTCCTGCAATATCTTGAACACAGTTGTTGTTGTGAAGACCGTAGCAGCATCAAGTTGAACTCCCAGCAAAATAGCCGTACCAAACGTGAGAGTTGATATCAACAAGGGCGTGCTCCACATCACAACAATGTTGCCACATATTGAGAACATCAACTTGGAGAGCCATCCATACTCAATCTCACGGAATCCCATAATTCTCTGGTTGAAATGTTCCTCCCAGGCCTGAAACTTTATCACACGCATGTAATTAAGCATCTCATTCACAGCTTTCATTCTCGAGTCACGGTTCTTCATCACATTATACTGGAAGCGGTTGTTCCTGCGGGTACCAATCACAGCAAACACAAAAACACCAAGAAGACCAAGAAAAGCAGTGATCACTGAGGCACCAAGACAATTGTAAAGTAGAAACATGCCAACGGCAACCTGAAGCGGCATCATCCACGCAGCATTTAACTGAAGCATCATGTCAGAGAGTTGCTGGGTATCCACAGCCATGTAATTCACAATGGTCCCTATCCCATGATCCTGCCGAGCAGAGAATGATAGTTTCAACCCCTTCTCGTACAAAGCGGGGATAACAGCGCTCCGTATAAGCGTCCCAAGCTTCTGACATTGGAAGTTGAAATGATGAGTACTCACAACTTCAATGAACTTAGCAACGAGAAGAATCAGCACAAGATAGTATCCTTCATATTCAGAGCTTCTCTTCCCTGACGTGAAATCCACAAAACTTTGAATCAGAACCGGCCCCACAAACATGACACAGAGCCTAATGATTGCAAGCACCACATTCAAAACCAACTCCTTCCAAAAGCAACGGAGCAAAGTTATTCTAACCAGGTGTTTCGACTTCTCGTTCGATTTAGGCCATTTTGATTCAAAAATAGATAACATCCTCTCAGCTCTGTGCTGTGGAGAAAGCGATGGAACATCATCGGTCTTAAGTGCGGACTTGTACCCTTTACGCAACAATGGATTTATCCAAATGAAAAAAGCCTTAGATAACATAGAAGCTGAAGCAAAGCCAGTGACCACCGACTTTCCCTCACTCCCATCATACAACCTAGTTTCCTCCTCAACAAGTTGTCGACTTTGACTTTCTTCTGTCGACAAGACAATGCCGGTGGATCCTTTAATCCCAGCAAAAAGAAGAAATAACGACAGAGGGAGTGAAATGAAAGAGACCACGTCGTCCACCTTGAAGTCGTTGCTTTCATTCACGTCCACGATGACCAAACGCATAACCGCAGAAACAGTGAATAACGAAGTGACAGAGAAATTCACAACCCAATAAACACGAAGCGCAAGAGGGTGTGTAACAGCTTCAAATATTTTCTCGTGGATGATCAAGAATGCAAGCACCGCATGTGTTATGGCATGGACTATCAAAAACACGTCGTCTACTTGCTTCCACGGCACCTTGGAGGAGTTGCTATATGCAAGAACGGTAGCAACCGTGTAAAGTATAGTCAAAACAACCTCTGCGGTTAAGGTTAGCTTGAACCGAATAGTTGAGTTAATGGATCTGCTGTTTCTGACTAGTGGTTCATTGAGGTGAGTGCCGAAACCGCCATGGGAGGTGAGCCTTTTCCAGAGCTTGGTGACACTAAACACGAAGAGAAACAAGAGGAACACGACATCCACGGAGGATAATATAGTTCTTTGAGGACACGGTGAGAGGAAGAAAAATCTCAGCCATTGAAGCATAGTTGAGATAAGCATGTCCCCTGAGGTTTGCTTCACGGGGAATGCACAGGAGAAGGATTGTATCCATGTTGGAGATGAAAAGAACATGGTTGTTTCTGTCCTTGGGAAGAAAACTTCACCTTCGACGACTATGTCCACGCAGTGTCATTGCTTTATGAAATAGACCTTAGACTAGAGAACCAGAGCTACATCATAAAATATTATTTAATTATTAAACACGCATTTGGTTCGAACAATAAAATAATGAGACCACATTCCACGAACAGTTTTGAGAATGAATAATGTTGAGATGTCTTCCAAAAGTCACATGTGAGAGGAAGACAAAGTTTGAATTGTGAAAGCCCTTGATGAAGGTAAAAAATTGAAGGTTTATGGTGGTGTTGGGGGAATCTACAGATAATATGATGTTTATCTTCTTATTTGTAATTAACATATGTAACTGAGTTCCAACTCATTGATATGAGAAATTTTAACTTTTAGCAAATCACCTTTATGGATGAACAAATTAAGTAATTTTTATATTCAATCATTTTACTATAATCATCCTTTGGAAAGCGAAGCCTGAGGACCATTTATGCAGGTTGGTAACCAAAAGCTGCAACCTTGATCGAACAACCTTTTTCAGCACCAACAACATGTGAAGACGTACCCGTGAAACTTTAATTCCTATGAGAGAAAATGGAAAACTGCACAAAATAAAAATGCAGATGGTTGAGCAATGGAAGAAGATTGTGTCATGAAAAAGGACAAAATAGGTAAACATGTACGAACGGAACAGAAAGACACGTCCACATAATATGACAAATAAAACAAGGAAAAAGAATATTTTGGTGATTAATTTTTATATTTGTAAAAGAAAATATTGAAAGATAAAATAATCTATAACAATATATAAAAGAAAATTCTCCTTTTTTATGTTATTTTTAAAATACCAATTTTACCCTTTTAAAATAATAATTTATTAAATTTTTAAAAATTGAGCATTACTTTTATAAACTTTTTATAAAATCAGATATATCTGTTTTTTCTCTTCTTCTTTATTTATCAATGATTATTCTTTTATTTGTTCTGATATATTTCACTTTATTTTTAATAAATATAATTTTAATATATATATATATATATATATATATATATATATATTAACTTAATAACATTATAATATTATCAACTACTAATATAATATCATACATATATCGCGCCTGTGTTATGTCAGTAAATATAAAAGAAATATTTTGGTCATTAAAAACTTTAATTTTTATATTTATAAAGAAAATTGAAAGGTAAAATAATAAATATAAAAGGAGTATTTCATTTATTAAAAAAGTTAATTTTCATACTTATAAAAAAAGAAAAATATTGAAAGGTAAAATAATAATAAATATGAAAGGAGTATTATGATTATTAAAAAAGGTAATTTTTAAATTTGTAAAAAAATAAAAACATTGAAAGTAAAATAATAAATATAAAGTGTTTGTAAACTTTGTTAGATGCCAACTGTCATATGAAATAACAAAACTTAATTAAGAAAAATATTAAAAGTAAAAGACAACATATACTTTTAATATAATATAATGTTAGGTATCATGAAATTCTTCATTTCAATTATGTTATACTTTAGAAGCTTCGTCAATCATTTGTCAACATATAAAAAAATATAAAAAAATAAAAATAAAATATTACAAGTATAGAAAATCACTTCAAAGTAATTTTAAATTTATGCATAGAAGACAACATATATTTAAATAATTTTAAACTTTGTTTTTTATTCTATTTATAACTAATTATGAATTGTTACATGTATTATGAAATATTGAAACACTGATTTAATGTGCGAATAACATCATGTCCAGTGAGTTATTCATGAAAGATAGTTTAAATAAATAAATAAATAATAAATAGTATATTCTGAATGTTCTTACGATTGATCTAATCATATCTCATCGGTAAAGTATGAAATGCTTAAACCAAGGAAATAGCAAAGTGTGAATCTTGTATATTTTCTCATTTTAATCTTACCATTCTTTTTCTCTTTGGTTAAAATTATTTAGTTTATTAATTTTGATTCACTTTATTATTTTTCTTATTTTAAAGCATGTTAATTTCTGTTTGTTTTTTTTTCTGTTGGTCTCCCAAGTCAACACAATCAAACAAAGTACAGTGCGACCAGTTTCTTCTGCAGTGCTATTTGAAAATAGGTTTCACGGAATTTCTTTAGAATCTGAGCCATTACGTTTTTTCTGTTTCTTCATTCATCACACTTAACAACATATTTGAAAACAAGAAAGAAAAGAAAGTCTGGTAGGACTTTAATTTGTAATTTGATTTTACTGAATATTGAATTTAATTTAACTTTATTAAAGTAGTTTTATGAAGAAGAAAAATTTGGAACCTGCCAACAACAAAGACAAAATAGTTAACCTAACATTGTATTATAAAGAAAGAAAGTGTACTATGCCTATTAAATTACTACCTTTAGAAGTGTGACAAATTATAAAACATACTATAATCTTATTTTAATACAAGTGTGCAATTACGTGCAAATTGTTTCAGTGGGTTTTAACATGTCAAAAATTCTTCACTAATATGAGAAGAAAGGATTGAAAATATATATATATATATATATATATATATATATATATATTATGTTTGACTATATTCATTTGACTTTACTCTAATGACAACATAAAATATAATTAAATGTATGGCTGACCATATAAACTAGTTTACAGAGAATTATTTTAAATTCATTGATAGTTTTCTAATGTATTATAAAGGTTGTATTCAAATAACTAAGATTGATTTTAGTTTTTAATATTTCTATTTATATTTAGTTTTGTTGTTTTAATTTGAAAATGTAATTAAATTTATACATCTTATAATTTCAATTATTTTTTAAGGAATGAACTCCAGTTTGTCATAGAGAAAACTGCACTTCCATTGCTCAGGTTCAAGCTTAGTTACTGGTTACCAATCTGTAGTTACTATGTATTTCATTGTATTATGAATCACAAAGCACATACCTAAATGAATTATGCACAGTGTTTAATGGTTAAATAAATTATGAATTGTCTAAAATTCTAAAATAATAACTACATACATGGAATAGTTACATGCTATTGTTCCTATATTTTCTACCAAAATAAAAGGACACGATAGAGAAACATAAAATTGTGAGGCTGAGCGGATTGAAATGATGGATCAAATGTTTAACCTAATCTACATAATTTTCATTAGATTGGTGGGTTGATTTATCAAAAGTTCATTTTCTCATTCTTAATTTATAATAAAACATAATATATAATTGAATTCGTTAACTTTTTGTTAAATCAAAATAATTATAATACAAAAAAATATAGTTATAAATTTTCGATCCTTCCAAACAATTATCATGATATAAAATATAAATTAAGAAAAAAATTCAACATATTTTCATTCAATATTTTTGCAAATATATATCAAAATATTTTATTGATAATACAAATCAATCTACTATCAACCAACTAACAGGCACAACATCCCAAAATTTTCAACCATACTCCTCATGTAAAATACAATTATTTAAGTCATAACCAAGTGTTAAGATCTTCTTGTACTTCAACTTCTCTTACTAGACAACAAATTATTCTAATTATATTCCAAACTCAATCTTATAATTAAATAATTTTTATAATGCAATAGTTATATAATAAGAATACGTGTAATTTTTATCAAAATAAAATAATATATAATCAAAATGACGAAAAAGATAAGTTTTTTTTTATTAAAAAACATATTATAATTATATAATAAAAAGCTTACAAATTGTATAACTATTTCTTTTTAGTTTGGATAATGAACACTAAAAAGTTGGCTGGTTATAAATTATAATATCTATACAGTTATATAAACAAACATTTTATTTTGGTGTATACATCTTTTTTCTATTTTACTTTTTGAATAACTTTTTTTAAACTGAAATAATGTCTTACAAATTCTATCATTTCGTACTTTTAAATTTATCTGTTTTTCATTTGACCTTTTTTTAAACTTTTTTATTTTTTAAATTAAAATAACTATTTGTAATAACAAATTAAATAAAGTCTATCTACATTAAAATTCAGAAAAAAATTTATTTTTATAATAATAATAATAATAACTTTTTTTATTATCATAAAAAAATAACACATATAAAACAAATGTAAAAAATTATAAGAAAATAAATAATTTAATTTAATTTCATCTTTAATCGTTATAAACTACTAATAAAAAAATTATAATTAAAAATTATCTATGAAATGAAAAGAATAACTCTTCTCTATCTGCTTCCAAATAGTTTTGATTTTTTTTTCTCTCACTGTGCGAAAAAATTCCAGTCTTCCCTACCTTCACGAACCATTTGTTTCAAGATAAAACAAGAAGATATAACAAAAGAAAAAAAGAACAGTTTTATATTATTTGTCATAGAAAAATAAAAAAGAAAAAAGAAAGAAAGTGGGGAATCTACTAAAAATGAATAGATATTGATATTTGTTTTGTCATTTAGTTGACTTTGAGTAGGAGAACAAGAAATAACACAAAAAGTTATGAAACTCTCTTAGACACCACCAATGCACTCCAGTTGGTATGAACCAAGAAACCCAAAATCACACCTCTTATATATAGCGGTTATTTGGACAAATATTTTCTTACTTTTGCTGCATATGAATCTAAATTTTTATATAATTTATAATGTATGATCTTTATAATTTATGAATTAAATGATATTTTTTGAACTATTGGTACCTATATTACTAAGTTTAACTTTATTTAATTTTTTTTATATAAAAAAAAACACATTAGCTAGATACCAAACCAAACTTATATTTAATAAAATACAAAACAAACTTCCTTAAAATTTAAAAGAAGTTAAAACATGTTATGAAAAATCTAACTTAATATAGTAATACGAAGAAGAGAATCATATATTTGAATTTTGTTTATTTTATTTTGGTTATAGATTGTTTAATGTTGTTATATAATAAGTAGGGATGATAAAGTGAGTCAGTCTGACCCGTTTTGGCCCGTCTTGCATTTTTGCCTGCAAAGTGTGGGTCGGATTGGTTTATCCCATAGTTTAATATCTGGTTTATCTTTTTGACCCATTTCGTCCCACGGGTTGGCCGACATTTTTTATGAGCAATTTTTTTTTTGTGATGAAAAAAAATAAAAACTTTTTATTTTTTAACAATAATTGATATTCATTTTCTATCAAAATAATTCTAATTAGTTTACCTAATTAAAGACAAAAAACAATAGTAAACATAAACATATTCAAGATACCTTACAAGGTACCTAAAAATGCATAAAAAGATCTTCCATATTCAAGAAATAAAATTATTATTTTATGTAAAATGATTATATATATAATAATAATAATAATAAAAGGAATTTTTAGAAACAACGTGATGAATAATATGAAAAATAAAAAATAATATATTTAATTTTGTAAGTGGGTCAACGGGTCAGCCCTCTCCATCCCACTTTTAGCCCACGCGGGTTGTGGACCTATGCAAGCTATCGGGTTGAACATACCAGTCCGTCCCATATTTTCTTATGCAGGTTTGCAAACCAGCCTACCTGGCCCACTCCGAATTGTCATCCTTAATAATAAGCAGTTGCTAAAGAGTTTTATTATATTTCGATAGGTATAGATTATGTTTTTGTCAAACGGTTAAGTTAGATATATTTACAAAATTTAAAACTCACTTAAAAATATGAAATAGAAGAGATATTTTTTAAGATACAAAATTTAAACGTGATATTAAAATAGTAAAATTTAAACTTAACTTAATATTATAAAAATAATTTAATAAAAAAATGTTTTTTACTCGTATTTATATGTATATTACATTTTGATTTTATTTTTATTTATATTAAATTTTAACAAAGACCATCAAACATAAGTTACGGTGTCGCAACAATTATTTAATATATACCTTGATACATTTATTTTAAAAGTAATGTAATAATATATAATATATGAATATTAAAAATAATAAAATATTTTTAAAAATATAATAAAAATATAATTATTATAGAATAAATTTAAATTAAAATCAAAGTTATCGTTATAAAAAATATAAATTATTATTTTATAAATTATATATTTTATTAGATAAAATATTATAAATATCGAACGTGTATGAATACTCTCATACTTTACCCAAATTAATCATAATCAAATCCAAGAAAATCCAATATATTATATATTAACATCATATCGATTTGATGCAAAATGTATCGTAAGTTATTGGATGTGTACAAACCTGTCTAAAGTGATAATGACAGGTATTCTATGGAAGAAATAAAATAAAATAAATTTAATTTAACTCTCTTTTCTAAGTAACAAAACAAATCAAGACAAACAGATCCAAAAGATATTTTCTTCCAAAATAATATTTTAGTTAATTGAACACAGAAAATTCTGAACTGACCTGTTGTGTCTATACCAAAAGAGAGATGACGCTTTTGATTTGTCTGCATCCTTTTATAGTATCACTTTTAAACTATGTTTATAGTCATAACAAATAAATCAATCAATCTCAAAAGAAACAAACTTTCACCGCTCATCACTTTACCTTCAATTGCTGAATGGAAGAAGTGAGAAATGGGCTGCTTTCACAATTTTTGCCTGCATATATATTCAAAAATTTCAATTTTACTTTTTAGATTAGAGTTCTTATTTGTATTTTGAAATATGTAATTTAAAGATTTTATGAATAATTTAAAATATAAATTTTCTATATTTGAATTATATATTTTAAAATATAAAAATAAAAAATATATTTTAATTACACAGTTTAAAATATATTTTCTAATAAAAAATAGAAGTCACATATATTTATAATTCATGTAATTGGATGCGAAATTTTGTTCAAACTTTAATATATTTTAATTTTAAAATTTTAAAAATAAATAAATATAATTATTTTAATTTGTTAAATATTTTTTATATATTTAATTCAAGTTGATATTTTTCAGGTCAAATATCATTTTAGAACACTGCAAGATAAAAGATTAATGTCGTTGAATTAAAATAATTACATCTATTATTTTTTAAAATATTTGAAATCAAAATATATTAAAATTTAAAAATTAAAAATTTTAATTTTGGTTCAATTTTATAAAATAAAAACATATTTATGAAAATAAAAAATAAAAGAAAAAAAAATATTTTCATAATGTGATAATGGTCCAGAGAGAAAGAACCTTAGAAACGAAGAGGTTATTTGGACTCAGATCCTTATCATGGCAACAGATTGGGCCGAAAGGGAAATTGGGTTGGGCCAAAATGTTAATATGCGATTGCGAGTTTGAGCTTATTCTAGAAACTAAATTGGGATTGAGTGCAGGAAGGTACTAGAAGTCCAGAATGTCGTATAAATACCATTTCTTCAAAAGGAGCAGTTGTAACAGCGTTACTCTGGGGTTTCTATCACTCACTCACCAAAGAAGAAACTAGGGTTTTACAAAATAACCTTTCTCTCTTTTTCTTCACTCCAATCCAATACCAAATATGAGGTACAAACTATTAACCTGCATCTTCCTTTGCTATTTATTCCTTCAGAACTGTTATCATGTTTTGTTTATTTTGACATATTATAAAACTATTTTCATCATTGTCTTGGACTTTGCTTTTTCTTCTATAATTGGGGGTTGTTATCGCTCAAATTGTTTGCTCTTGTTTTGTTTGGTGGAGTTCTTATCGACTTGTGATCCTGGAGAATGGAGAGTTTTTCACATTCTTTAGATTCAACGCAAATACTGTTTTAATTAAAATTATAATAAACCTAATCTATAAGGGGGCATTTTCAAAATCTAGACGCAATTGAAAAGCAGTTTCTAAAAATTGGTGTAGGCATATTTTGTTGCTCAGATTGTATTTGGTTATTCGGGTACGGGTACGGCGATGGGATTATTAGGTTTTGCTTTGGGATTATTAGGTTTTGCTTTGTCTTGTTTATTCTGAAAAAGATTGCATCTTGGCACTCATTTTTCTATCATTTAATGTCTTGTTCTTCATCGTGTCTCTGTGGACGTTTGGTATCTTGCTTGTGACTTCTAAGTTTTCGTCAAAGTGAGTTGTGATTTGTGATTGATCAATTTTTTGTGAAGTCAGTGATGATAATTTTCAGCAGTTCGATTTTTTCCCGTCTAGCATTTATTGCCTTCTAATGCCACATCTGAACCCTATCTAATTGGTCCTCGTTATTTGTTTATAAATGCACCGTATAATGCAGTCGTCATCCTGAGGTTAAGTGGGCTCAGAGAGTTGACAAGGTCTATATCACGGTGCAATTGGCTGATTCAAAAAATGCTAAAGTGGATCTTACTCCTGAAGGCGTTTTTACCTTCTCTGGCAGTGCTGGCACCGCAGACCATCAGTATGAGCTAAAACTGGAGCTCTTTGAGAAGGTTAATGTAGAGGTGAGAAGGCGGTTCTAATTTGTGCTTTACTGCTATAGCATTGGAGCATCTTCAAGAATGTTTATTTCCACCCAAAATGAACAATAACATGTTTCGATAGCTTTATTCCCCAATATGCAATTTAATGGAAGTTGTAATGCTCATACATCTATTCTGTCATCCTCCACTTAAAAATTTGCGGCTTTGTTTCCTTCTCCATTTTCTTCTTTCAGGAGAGCAAAATTAATGTAGGAGTGCGAAGCATATTCTGTGTAGTGCAGAAGGCAGAAGCTGGATGGTGGAAAAGGTTACTGCGTGGAGAAGGCAAGACTCCACATTATGTGAAAGTAGATTGGGATAAATGGGTGGATGAGGATGAAGAAGATGGCAGTGGTATTCATGGCTTGTACTAAGATATTTAATGTTTTGCAGAGCACAGTGTACTTTTATGCATAATCTAATTAATTCTGCTCATTGTTTGTTATTAGGTGAACCGGACTTGGGAGGAATGGATTTCTCGGTATGCAATGTGTTCATTTGATTATTCTCTTCAAAATATTATCCTGATTATATTATTTAATATCCTCACTATTTTTATGCAGAAATTTGGGGGAATGGGTGCTGATGGAATGGGAGGGATGGATTTCTCTGTACGTAATATGTTCAGTTGATTTTCATTTTTTATTGATGTTATTGTATATGTTTTGATTAATTATGAATGGTGCAGAAATTTGGAGGTGATGCAATGGATGATATTGAAGAGAGTGATGATGAAGGTACGTGTGTGTGCTAATTTGTGATTGACATTTTTCGTTTCTACACGTTACTTGGCCATACATTATAAAGCATGCTTAATTTATTCTGTTACAAGGTAATTTAAGCAAGTTGTGCTGACGTCTGAGTTTTTTGCATGTTTAATTACAGTATTGTGTGTGACTATGTAAATGTTTTTTGGTTAACTGTTAGAGGAAATAGTAACACTTGGAAAAACTGAGTGACAGTTTTTGCAACTTAATGTCTTTAAAGGTAGCTGTAGGTTATGTTAAAAATAATATGATGCTTTTAACGATTTTTGTTTCTTTTTATTATATGGCTTTTGGTGGATATGATGTGCATGATGATTTAGTTGGGTGGCTAATTTTACAGTGCAGCATTCTAGAACTGAAGCAGTGAATTGAAGTTGATCGGGATGTGTCAGTGCTTTGTGATTGAAATGTTCAGTTCTGTGGTAGTTTGTTTGTGTTAAGTTATCTTTGTGTTGGTTCTTAAGTAGCTTATAAATTATGGAACTAAGAAATAAAGCTGAGTAATTAGTTGTGATGGAGATTTCTTTTCAATGAGTTAATGCTCGTGAACTTTTTATGCATGTGCATATAGATTTTTGGACCTTGTTTATTCAATGGTTAATTGACATTGTAACTGAAATATATTTGTTTGCTAACTCTACAGAGCAAGAAGTGTCGAAGCCTGTTGAAGCCGATGCTGGCGAGGCATCAAAGGAGACAAAAGAGGCCGCTCCAAGCACATGATGTCGTTGCTGTTCATAACGCTACCTTAGAAGATGCTTTATGAAAATTCTGGAGTGAAAATTTCTTTCTGTACCATTGATTGGTAGTTGTTTTAAGTATTGAGACATTTATGTCTCACCCGTCGTGGCTAAACATTTAGCAAGTATTATTTATCAGAAAAATGCTCCTAGTTGACTTAGGATATTGTATAATTGAGATTTATTTTCATGCATGAATGGCGTATCGGGATTTGCATAATTTTATGTTCGTTTTTTGAATGTGTGGATGTTGATTCCGGCGTGACTGCCAATTTGCTTTCGTACCAAATTATCATTATAAATTATAATATATTGGACTTGTATTTGATAATATCTTAATAAAACTTTGATTTCTAAAACGTTGGCGGCAAGACGATTCGGTTTTAAAATATAGTATGCTCTTCAATTGAAGTGATGGAACTCAATGGACTGATTTAGTCCTTGTTTGGTTACACGGAGGCACTCGTATTAAAATCATAGATTGTTTGGTTGTTTTTTAAAATAGATTTCGAGATGTCAAATTTAGTTAGGAGAGGAATCATCCATTCTAGTTTATGTCTATCAATTTGGGGAGATTTTTTTTATCTCCTCATGGTTGGTTCTGTTGATATTCTCAAGTGTGAGGTTTTCTTTATTGTATTTGGTTATGTTCTAACTGTGATTTTTTTTCTCCTCTAATTTCTTTTCTTAGTTTTAGTTTCTTTAATTTTTACTAATTTAATTTGTTGAAGATTTAACTTCCCGAAAATTTTCTTTAGGAATAAAACGTGTTACATATGAAAAAAGTTTTGATGAAAATTTTAAAGAGGAAGGTTTCCTATGTTGTAAGAAAATTTAGATGGAACTCATTTACAATTTGGTCGATATGAAAATGAAAACATCATCTTTGATCTAGATGATTAATCTTGTTATAAAACCATCATAATATATTTTTATTCTGTTTTTTGTTCGTTAACTATGCAATTTTGCATTTAATATATTTTAGGTGTTTTTTTTTTTTTGTTAATATGATATACTCGAATAACTACTAATATCTTCAATCCAACGTAATTAGTAAAGCAATTGTATATGCTCAAATGCATTATTTATATTGAAGTTTTATATGAAGTTAATTATGTGTTTTTTTATTTTTGTTGATTTAGTAATCACTTGAAAAGTTATTTTTTACAGCAACTTTAAAAGTGAAAATAATAATGTTTTTATGAGAATGATATATAAGTATAAATTATGAAAATGATATATAAGTATAAATGCCTTTTTAATAATTATATACCCAAAATCAGTTTTAAAAACAAGTTTCTAAACAATATTTAATATGAAAATCACCTTTATATTTTATGTCATTCAAATAAAAATTACTTTACTTTTTTTTAAATCACTTTCATTTAAAATTAATTTTACAAATTTACATCAATAATTCTAGTTAGTAACTAAATAGTCTTTTCAAATTATGTATATATCGGATCTATAATCGTAATCAAATTAAAGTATCGGGATTAAAATAATATCACAAAAAGGAAAAAAAAATCCTATATAATATATAATTTAGAAATATGAACGATTATTTTTAATAATTTTTGACTAAATTATTTACTTCAAAAGAACAAATAAATTAGGTGGTGTTCAACCCTAAACCCAGGCCTTTATGAAGAACGCAATATTGTTGATGTACCTCTGCAACTCTGGCGCCCAACTTAAATGGAGAGCAGCGCGGCCATGGATGTTGAGGAGCAACCTTCACCCAAGTCCAACAACGTAAAACGTTTTGGCCTTAAAAACTCTATTCAAACCAACTTCGGCGATGACTATGTTTTTCAAATTGTCCCAAAGTACGTACCTTTTTTTTTTTTCTTCCCCGTTTAAGCTCGGTGAATTCATGCTCAAACTGGATGGAAAATAGTAAAGTTTCCTTCTTAATTCTCAGAAGTGACTTGGGTTCCAATTTTTTTGTTAATTAAAGGGATGATTGGAGTGCAATGGCGGTTTCACTGTCAACAAACGCAGTGAAACTATATTCACCTATGGCGGGTCAATATTTCGGAGAGTGCAAGGGTCACACCGCAACCATCAACCAGATTTTATTTTCGGGTCCTTCACATCACCAAGTTTTGTCTTCGTGTTCTTCTGATGGCACTATTAGAGCTTGGGACACACGCACATTTCAGCAGGTAGATTTTTTTTGTTCCTTTTCTCTTCTTTTATTTTAATTTTTTTATGTGTACAAGTAATGTGATGCTGGAGTGTGCTGGACTGAAATGTCAAATTGTAGGTTTCTTGCATCAATGCGGGTTCTTCGCAGGAAGTTTTCAGCTTCTGTCTTGGAGGAACTAGTGGGAATTTAGTTGCCGCCGGGTGTAAATCGCAGGTTTGCTTTTGATTGTGAATTTTCTGTGATACATGATTTAAACTAGTGTGTTTTTTTCTGTGTTCTAAAGTTTGAGTTTTCTCAGATACTGTTCTGGGATTGGAGAAATATGAAGCAAATTGCATGCCTGGAAGAGTCTCATGTAGATGATGTCACTCAGGTTTGTGCTGTTCAAATTGCTTGAATTACAAGTGTCAAAAATTTATATTTTAATCGGAAACTTGACATAATGGAATTAACTGAAAATTATAATCCTGTGGAAAGAAAGATGTTTTGCTTGGTGATATGCCCTCCCTGAAAAATTTGTTGTGAGAAAGAGAAACGCAACAATTAATTCAATTATTCTAATTCCAATATCTTATAAAAAGAGTAGGGTAATTAAGAATAGCAGCCAAGAAACTTCAAATATTTCTCTATAGGAAAAACTTGAAATCTTTCTAGATTTGAAGAAATTATTGGTGAATGGTCCTTTGTAGATTTATGAAACAGTGTACTTGATTCCTCATTTGCTGGGTTAGACATTGTTAGTCAGGCTAGGTGGAGTTTTTATTTTCATGCAGTAGCCATTTTTATTAGTTCAGCTCGCTTTATGCATTACTTGATTGATTCAGTACAAAATTACTATAAAAGTAAGTAGAAGAATTGGATCTTGCTTCTTAATTTGGTCTTCAGAAGGCTTTCCATGAATAGAAGTCTTCTTGTGAGATGGAATTTATATTGGTAAGATGTAGGCTTCAGATATTTTATATCTTGATGGCTTCTGTTAGTTTCAGCTTGTTATAGAATGAAGCAAGGAAAATAATTGTTATGCAGAACGTTTTTCTCGCAAGATGAAGACAGTACCAATTATTTTCGTTACAAAAAATAAAGCTCTAGCAAGTGCTATGCTAACTTTTATTCTTTTGATAAATAAGATGAAATTGATGTTTTAATGATTCAATTCAGTGTGATACATGGATTTATGCCAGGTTCATTTTGTCCCCAACGAACAAGGAAAGCTTATTTCTGCTTCAGTAGATGGGTTGATCTGCACATTTGATACCACTGGAGATATCAATGATGATGATCATCTAGAATCAGTAAGTCTAGGTTTCAATTCAATTTCCCCAGTTGTTAATTCTTGTAAAGCATTTTGGATTGGATTGTATTTAGGTTTCCTTTCTGCTATTTGGTATTCTATTTCAAGAGAATACCTTTTCCAACTTGTATAGATTGAGCAGACCTACATTTTTTATTTTCTTTTCTTGCAACTTATTTTTCTCTTTTCTGCAAAATTTCTTATCATCCCGCCCTTTAACTGAGTTTTTCCTTATATATGTATCCAGAATTCCAGATAAATACATATATGTTTGTCTTTGTCTTATCCATCTATCCAGATATATATTTAGCAAGAAGTTTTTGAGTCTTTGTATGTTTGAGCTACAATAAGTTTCTTACACAAAATTATAATTTTTTTGTACAACAATGTAGGTGATTAATATGGGGACTTCAATTGCAAAGGTGGGGATTTTTGGAGAGAGTTACCAGAAGCTTTGGTGTTTAACACATATTGAAACCCTAGGGTACAGTGAATCTCCATTACTTGTGTTTTTCTTAAGAAAATCCTATCAGTTATTCATTGCTTACCAATGCTCTATTTCTGCCTGATATGGTTGTATTCTGCACTTTCAATTTTGTTACTGTTACTGAAGAAAGGTAAGTTCATACACAGAATGAGCAATTGTCACAATCACAGAGCAGTAGTGTGCGTTTGGATAGTACTTACAGTGTTTATGCTAATAATTATATTCGTATGCTCATAATGTGTTATATGAATTTTACTTTCCTCATTTAAAAAAGTTTAATTCTAATATTTCTTTCTTCTGTTGCCTAGTATCTGGAACTGGAAAGATGGTACAAATGAAGGAAACTTCTCAGATGCACGTTCTTTAGCTTCTGAAAGTTGGAATTTGGATCATGTGAGTTCCTCCCATACTTGTATAGGAATATGATGGATGAAAACTGAAGTCTTTATATCAAAATAAAAAATGTGATGTGATGTACAAGTATCGTGTATGCATATGATAATATATCATTACTTCACATAGATAGAAACGAAGAAAAGAAAGAAGGGTAGGGCTGGGAACTATTACATATTTGAAAGTGTTATAACTCTCTTAAAGGTCATCATCCTCCCTCACACTTTTCGTTGCCTGCCTTTGCTTCTGCCACTTTTGAGCTATGTGAAGTCTTTTTAATTGAAATGACATCCCTGCTTTTAGGAAAATTTCTGGAGAAGCAAAAGTTTGTGTGTATGTATTTGCATGTCTCTAAATTTCTTGCTGAAGTTAAGGATGCATTACATTAGCTGAGCTGGCTGAATAAATGATCTTCCAAGTTTAAAGTAAAACTTTTATATTGCTCAACATACACATGGTCGGAGATTCAATGTTGACTAGAGATAAAATGAATGTATAATATATAAGCAGTTGCAAACCTTGTCTTATGACCTGGTTTTGTAGGTTTAAAGATGGTATCAAAGTTCACTTTTGGCACGGCTTAAAGTTCATTTTTTAAGATGGTATCAGAGTTATCCAAAGTCTAGTCTAGTAAGATTTGTTATTTGTTAGGTCTATCATGTCAATGTCACTACTATAAGACCGTTATTGGACTATTCATTTTAATATTTAATCCCTCTGAAGATTTATATGTCTCAGCGTGAGATTTTACATTGACTAGAAATAAAACAAATTTAGAATATATATATATATATATATATATATATATATATATATATATATATATATATATAAGTGAGTACAAATCTTACATTATAAGTCGATTTTGTAGGGTTGAATTAGGTTTAAAGTTTATTTTTTAAAACAAATTTTACATTATGTCAAATAATCCTTAGCCCACAAATTATACTTTCCTTGGCAGGTTGACTATTTCATCGATTGCCACTATTACAGAGAATCTGAAAAACTATGGGTGATTGGTGGCACTAATGCTGGTACTATGGGTTACTTTCCTGTAAATTACAAAGGAGTGGCAACAATTGGAGGTGCAGAAGCAATTCTTGAAGGTGGTCACACAAGTGTTATTAGGAGTGTTTTACCAATGTCAAAAGTTCATTCTAACAGTCCTAGCCATGGCATTTTTGGATGGACTGGTGGGGAAGATGGTAGGCTATGTTGTTGGCTCTCTGATGATTCCTCCGAATCAAATCGATCTTGGATTTCAAGCACATTGATTATGAGGCCAGAAAAAACTCGCAAGAAAAATCGCCATCAACCCTACTAGCAAACAACATTCCATTAACTCTAAATAGTTCGATACTGATGAAGGAGCAATTTTTGTTTTATTCGCCACCAGTTACTTCTATTTGTTGAAAAGCGTTGGATTTTGATAAAAACTATGTATTTGTTGTCAGATATGTCCTCAACTGCATGTAATATTTGTACGTTGCCCTTTTTGTTTTTCCAAAATGCACAAATCACTTTATCCATTTTGTAATCTTGTATCTGTATGGAGTATTATTATTTGATGTTTTTAAAGTTGTTGTTTACTAGATTGCTTTGACCATATTTATTTATTTAGGCATGCAACGACCTCACCAAATTATTATCCTGAGTTGTGTACACAAATGACGTTCACAAACCTTCATAAATTCAAAATAATTCTTGAATAAAATTACGTAAACATTCTGTAAACTCAATTCAACAATATACCTTTCAAAAATCAAAATATTCGAATAAAATTTTCAAACAAAAATTCCGACACAGATTGCAAATTAAATTCTCATTTTTTAATATCAAATTTTAATTTATAACATACTTTTGATGCACACTACTCTTTACAAACTTATAATCTGAACAAAGACAATGTAATCAATCATACAAATGTTTCCCATTGGAAACATTGGCACGCGATCCCTGTAGCAACGGAATTAGCAGTTTTATTTTTTTTCAAAATGCAGAGATGCTGAACAACAGTTATGAGAAACTCGTCAAAATCTAATTCCAGTTGACTCAAAAAAAAAAAAAAAAAAAAAGAGGAATATTCTAATGCTCCAAATAGTAATAATAGTGATTAGGTAGCAAATATTGGCATGAGGAATAATCATTTCGCCATTTACTAAAACATGAGTTCAAGTGAAGACCCCAAAAGTTTTATGTACAATTCTCTTAGTAACATCTCCAAATATACCAAACTCTATTCAACACATTGCTCCATCATTACTCTTGACATTTTTTGATTATAAACACAAGAAAAACATTGGAAGCTAAAATCCAAGAATGCACAAGGAAACACGGGCAGTGAAGTTGCAACCGATACACATTAAAGACGAGCACAAATGCCCTCTGAAAGTAGTCAACTGGTCCATCTGAAGTAGTTTACGCCACCAGTAAAAATCAGCCTCTACCTCGCCCTGTATGCACCAAAAGAAATATACATTGGACAATATTTGATTATGATGATCACAAATCAACACTAATAATTTAAGACTACTAAAGTTACTGCTGGGACCAAATTAACATTTATTAATTAGTGGTATCAAACCACTAAAAAATATGAAGGTACCAATTTCATTGCAGATCAATTTTGGAGTTACCAAAACCTTACTTAACCCAATAACAACACTTTTACACTTCAGAATTTTCATGCTTCATCTAGTTTAGGTGAAAATGAAGAAAAAATAGTATGAAACTCTTTAAATCCTGGCATGGTGAAGTATAGGACAAAATCTACAAATGATTGAAGAAAGGGTGATACGTGCAAAGAGGACTGTGATTTACCTCTGTTTCCACCAGGCTTTCCGCTAGGGCCAGCCTTGCCTCGACCTCCTCCAGCTCCCTTGGTACTACCATCATCAAAACCACGCCCAATTCCTTTTGGTTGGCGTCCACCGGCACCTTCTTCTCTGCCTCTTCCCCTCCCACGCCCCACACCAGGTGGTTTACGATCTGAAAAAGAAGATATTAATCAGAGAATGTCTAGATTTTTCAATAACCAGAAGGCAGTATCAGACGCAGGTATACACAGATAAATTTTATCTAACGGACAAAATTGGGTGTTAACATATTTCTAATTCAAAGGACCTACTAACGATTGAGGAACCTAAATTCTCATGGCCCTACACTATCTATTTACTGAAACTGTCGGTATAAGGTTTGAGGGTCCTCATCATGTCCACTTCAACACAATTTTCAAACTCACATCCACAATTTAATTCTACTTAAACTCACCCACCAACTAGATGCCAAAACAATGCTTACCTGCTCGGGTCTTGGTTTCTTCTTGAACTTTGTCAATAACCTAAAGTAATAACAAAAAATAAAATTTAGAAGAATATATGTATATATCATCACTAAAAAAACTCTTAATTCTATTCACTGAAACGGGCCAAATGCACAATTCTCCCACCACTGCAAGGTTAAAGAGGGATTGAGATGAGTGCAGCTTTTGTCTACAGTCAAAGTTTCAAACTCAGTATTCAGCAATTTGGAACCTTCATCAGCAGGTTCATATTTTATTTCGATGAATCAGAGATAAAACATTTAAAATCTGAACCATCCTATTGTCATCAAACAGTTATAACCAAAATGACTGAGTGAATGAATGCAGATTTGACTGCAATTATTTCAGTTAGCTTAAGCACGCAAGGATCAGGCTTTTTTCTATGACCACCAGATCACAAGGTAACAACTCTACCGTTGTCAAAGCTTCATCTTCTTCTCAACCCATTTTCCAAAAGTTTTTTTTTCACAATTGGACTGTTCGGGATAGCAGGTCTCGGTCTTAAGGTGAGTAGTTGGTTATATTCAAGTCTCAATACCTAGTGAGGCTCATTTAGAATAAGAAACCCTAGTTTTTGTTTCATCTACTTGGTGAGATCCATTATCCCACTACCCCTAATAATAGGGTGGATAATAATTGTTCCCAAGTCTATAAATATGAACACTAAAGGAGGATAACATACATTGAATGTTTCTAGCTTAAGCATCTCCTTAGCTTTTGCTGGAATAATAATAAAGAAAATCTCTGCTACACACCTCATCAGGAACTCGAAGGTACTTTATTGTATTGCCTCGTATGTAGCATTCAGGCATCCTCCAAAATCTATCTCCATCCTACATTGCCAGTTTCAATGAAAATCTATGAACAAACATTTCCACCTAAGTCAAATTACAAGGGATCGACAAAAACAAAATTACTTTAGACGTGCAAATGACTTCTCGGAGATGGATGTTCATCCATGTATCGCAATTAACCAAATGGCCGTTATAAGTCTCTCCATTTTTCAGTTCCACCAACTGTTACACAGTCATAACATCAACATCAACATCATCAAAATAATAGAAATCAAACCAAAACATAATAATCATTATAATGAGGAATCACTTGGTATAAAAAAAAACGGAACATAATGAACAAGTGAGTTACCATTGGGTGGCCTTGGGCAGTTTTGAGAAGGGAGAGAGGAAGCTGCAAGGAGTTTACACAAAATGGGGGGTAAAAAGGTCAAATCATGTACAGTATAATGTAAGGTTAAATAACAGTAACGGTAACCCTAGAGCTTAAAATTATACGACGAGTTGGAGGGAGTTCAATCCTAGTCAAGTTTGTTTACGATTTAAAATGTTAAAGTTAGCGCTTTCAAAGAAATGGGTTGGAGAAAGTGAGGTGCTTACCATGTCGTTGATAAGAACTGCGGTGGATGATTGAAACTGTGCGTTCGAAGAAAAACGAGGGCGGAAGAGAAGAGAGAAGGGAAGGAACACACTCTCTCTCTACAAAACGTGTTCAATCTTTTTCCCAAAATTGGGGAAGATTTATGAAAGTAGATTTGGGTACAAAATAATACTGGCAATTTTTTATTTTAAGTTTATTACTTAATCTATAACTATATATAAAGGAGATTATTTTTTTGTCCACATTTCATAATTCCAATTTTACCCTTTACAATTTAATTATTTATTAAATTTTTAAAAATTAACGATTAATTTTACAAGTTTTTATAAAACTATTTACTTATCTGCTTCTTCTCTTTTCTCTTACTATTCATTAACAATTATTTTTCTCATATTTTCTCCATACATTTCACTTTAATTTTTATAAATATATTTTTATTATGTTCATTATAACATTACAATATCATCAATTATAAATATAATTCAAAAAATACGTTCACACAGACGCGATAGTGCCTGTATTTACCCTAGTTTTTATAACTAAGTTATTTTGATTAGAAAATATTATATATTTAATACGAATTTATTCAATGCATATTTAATTTACCTATTATTAAATATATAAGATGAAAAATAATCCTGTGCGTATCAATATTGGGCATATGATATACCTTTTTCTAAAGATTATTTTTTCAAATTTTGAATATGTACTAAAATAAATAATTTTATTTTAAGAAAACATAATTAAGAATTTAACTTTAATACATGACCATTTTCAATATTTTTAATAGAATCAACCATTTAAAAATTACTATATATGTACAATTATAAAATTAAAAATACTAATTTCATGATAACCTCTAATCGGACAACAATAAAAAAATCTTCATAGAAATTCACCGTTTTATTCGTTACTCTGAGAATATTAAGCAACTTAGGAACTCTAGTGCGTAAGAAGTATCATTCAAAATAGGGTTAAGTATGTTTTTAGTCCCTGAACTTTGATCCAAAATTGGAATTGTTTACGCCGTTTGACACATTCTTAACTCAATATTTACTGAGAAATGTATTCAAAACCTAAAAAAAAGTTAACAAAATTGGGTTAAAAGGACTATATTCATTCATTTTTAAAGTTTAGGGACCAAAATTTATCAAAGTTTCGACCAAGAATGAATTCCAATTTTGGATCAAAGTTCAGGGACTAAAAACATACTTAATCCTTCAAAATATTTAAACTAACAAACATTTATCAGGACTGCGGTTTTGTCCAAATCACACGACTAGCATTTTCTTTGATATATTAAAATGTTTAGTCTTTCTTCAAAAGTAAATATTTAGTTAATATTTATTTTTAAAATTGCCACATTTACTTGTGTTTCATGTTTCGTAACAAATAGTCCCTGAACTTTACTCGTCTCACATCTGTGTTCTGATAAATCATTGTACGATCTAGAAATACATACCGAACATTTATTAACTTTTAAAAAAAATAAAAAATAAAGCAACCTAAGAACTCCATTGACACGTAATGATCACAAATCACACATAACTTCTTCTATTAAGCAGTTCAGAGTGCCAATTAAGAGTCTGTTTAAGCATTTGAATAGACCGTAAGCAATAGTATAAACAGTTTTCTCTTTCAATATTTGCCATCTTTTTTCTGCTGTTTCATTTACCGATAATAAATCAACATACAATGTCACCATACAACTGAACCAAGAAATGTAGGTAACCTCTTTGAAAACTGAATTTCCAAGCATAGTTACCAGGAATAGAAGTTCCTACATTAAAGAATAATTCCCTATTTCCCTTTCGTCATCCCGTAATTCATACAGTAAGTTGAAAGAATGAAACATAAAGAAAGGTCAGCTGAAGCTGTGACCTTTAAATAGAATAGGACCCATATTAATACGTATGAAAGATCTGAAAAATCACTGCACTAAGCAACATATAAAACCTAAAGCTTCTTCTTAATAGAAATAGTCCAAAGAAGATCTGAATCAGACTGTACTGTAACAATTTCTCCTTTTACAATGTTCGATGTGCTTATTAAACCTCCAAATCTCATTGCCGTCTCCTCTGAGATAAACAAATTAAAAAGTTCATCATCAGATAACATTTATAAACAATATCAGAATTGGGTGATTGAAAAAGGAAATGGAAGTTGAAAATTTTTATTATAAGAAACATTGATGCCTCCATCAGACTAAAGCATCGTATTCACTCCGTTACCATCCTACTCAAGCAGTAGCTCAGGAAGTACAGTTTCATTACAGACTAACATATTTACAGTAATCACCTAACATTATTATTAAAGAACTAAACGCATTACTTACCGAGGTCCCATTTGAGTCCTGTGGTTGTAGAGCTTCCAGACGGCGTACCAATTGGAATAAGTCCACAATGGGGACCCTCAACAGAAGATTGAATAAAGATTTTATGATACCGATTCTTTGGAAGAAGATTAATGAGACAATCATCAGATAGAAGGATAATCCGTGTGTTGGGAAATCGACACAGAACATTAATATTGCCAATCTCATGGTCGAATCTCCCACCAAGTGCTCCAGCAACAAGAATGCATTGCTGCAATTGCCAAGTTGAGTGAATTTCAGAAGTACAACTAAATACTCATAGCATGATAACAATTCCTTACAGCCAAAATGGAATTAGAGCAGACATGGCCAAGACTTGTTCATTTCAGTTATTCTAAAATTATCTTAGTCCATGAGTTCAATCCCCAGAGCGGCTGGGACCTCTCTCCAAACGAAAATCAGAAAATAGATAATACAACCAAGTATTCAACTCACCTCTGATCCATCAATCTTTGGGGCGAGGTCACGTATGTATGTGACACATTTGTGTAAATCTGTGGTGTCCTGATCATGGGACTCATCAATTATCTTAGTTCCCTGCAGGAAGAAAACTAGCATAAGACCCTTGACATGATTTATACAAGATGTACATATAGCAGTAACATAGGAATAAAAAATGGTACTTCGGTGTGAATAATAAAGTTGCCTTTTCAATTCATTTTCTCTTAGCTTGCACAAGTGCAAGCTTAGTCACAAGAAAAAAAAATTTGGTCCTCGAAGTACCATTTTAACATCCTCCCGTTAGTCGTGCTGTTAATGAAACTATTTTGAAGTCCTTTAAGTGCTGCTAGATTGGACTGTTTAAAACATGTGTAGAACTTGCCCCTTTGTTTCAGACGTGTATCTATTTGATCCCTCTTCTTCAAAAAAACATAAATTTTATCCTTTAGAATTAGAAGCAACATATAACATTAGTGTCCTTAACTTGTAACATTTTGTCTGATGAGAACAAGAAATTGTTTGACTTAGGAATTTATTCTGCATATAACAAGTACATCCATGCTCTCTATAGTTTATTTTCCTATTATCAGTTATTTAACACGAGATACATATCAGTAAATCTCTTGAAACTCAATTGATTCCAGTAATTGTTAAAATGCAAATTTTAGTTGTCGAAGGTCACAATTCGGACTATTGAAAACAAAATAACTGTGTACGACAAAGGGAAGACCCTTGAAATATTGTAGAAAGTAAAGTGAACATGAAAGGTTGATTCTTCAGCAAAATAGTCTATTGTCATTATGATAAATTTTTAACTCTACTTTTATGCGAAATTTTACTCTCACTATACCAGACATTGTCTGCGTTCTGTGATTGGAATTTGAGATGGTAAATTTGGGACTAAGAATTATTGTAACGATTATTTATTCACGTTTAAAACCGTCCAGTCTTATAATTAAGGGACTACGAAACAGTTTCATTACCAGAGTGAACAACAGGATAAATGTCACATAACTTTGGGGACCACTTATTACTTTTTTAATACTTTAAGGACTAAGTAAGAGATAAAATAATAATTCGAGGACCAAATTGATGGCTTACTGCACAAAAAACCATAACCATGTATATTACATGGTAGAGAGGGAAATACCAGTTTTGCATAGAAGTCAAGTACTTCTTTCCGTATTGAATCCATATCTCCTTTAATTGCATCAGGCTTGTACCTGAAACAAACCTAACAAGTTAGTCAAAAGGAAATCTGCAAACATATACCGAAGATGCCAAAACATGCTACCAGAAATTAACAATAGCAAAACACTGACAATAGTACTGAAAACAATAAATGTGACACCGTTTGCAGTCTAACAAAGTCCTCCAACAATTATACTGCATAGACTAGAAATGGAAATGTAGATCGTTTGGAGAGCTTACACCATGACATCAATCCTAGATGCAAAGTGTACAAAGAAGCATTCTATAAGAAAAGTTAGATCATTGGCTACCACTCAGAAGAAGGATGACTTCTCACAAATACCCCATAATAACTCCACCCAGATACCCAGATACGTATAAGTGAAAAGAAAAATAAGGAAATATATCATCTCTAATAAGGTAACATCAAATGCGGTACATGAGAATTCCACGACAAGAAGAAACAAACAAGGCACTGGAAAGCACTATCTGTCACCCAGGACCAGAGGTAAGTAAGAGTGACATAACATTGTTTCTATGGAGCAGATTCGTCATGATCAATCATAATGATGGGAACATGGACTGATTTCTTTAGTACAACAATGGAAAAAAAAGGATTAACAGAATCTAATTGATGTAGCCTGCAGGAACTCAAAATCCTATTTGGCTATTTCCTTTTCTGATCCACTTAGCCTCACTCAAAGCCACTAAGAACTTTAAGAAGCCCAGCCCCACCACAAATACGTAAAATAGAAGTAAAGAAAAAATCACAGCAGCTTGAAACTCTCAAGAAAGACATCGAACTCAAAAATCACAAACGTTAGAAAATTCCCATCATGTAAAAGAAGAAAAAAAAACGTCATTTCCTAACAAGAACCAGCCTTTTGTGAATTTGTAAGGACCACTGAATGAGAGAACTCAAAAGTGATGATAGGAAAGTCAGAACTTTTCATTCAGCAACCCAATTGCGAGACACACGACAACCACAAGCACAAAGTCACGCAAACGGAACTAAGCTAAAGAGAGAAACAAAACCTCAGGAAAAGAAAAAAAAAATCAAAATTTAAAATTTAAATGAAAAATAGGAACCTGGAGCGAACATGGGAAGGTTGTTGATGCGGGAAGAAAAGAGGCATTTCATCATACACCCTATTGGCACCTCCATCGGCGCAAACTCGCACATGAGCTGCACCCATAAATGCATGAATGAACAATCAACAATCAACACATTAAAGAAAGAAAAAGAACGGATGAAAGGGTGCAGGGAGAATACCGTGGTCCCAGAGCAGAGGAGCAAATTTCGGAAGACTCTGATTGAGAATAACGAGAGCGTAGTTGAGAGAAAGAGAACACGCGGCGTTGGGGTTCTCCGGCGAAAGAAGAAAACTCGAACAATGACACATCAAATCCATATTTTTTTTTCACAAGATGCTTCTTTTGGGAGGCGAGATATCTGTTATGCTCCCAAACTTTCCCTGACGCTATATTCCACACTTTAGTATTCTATTTTTTGTTCCAACAACGACGGTGATAATATTATATTAATGCACTTGCTTCTTCTCCCTTTTTTCAATCATTCGCTGCTTTCTGTTCCCATTCAATGTGCTTGCTTGGATCTGATAAAATAAAATCCCAACTGCAACCAAATTCTAATAAACCTCCTCTGCCATATACGCGCGATGAAATTACAGTTACAACCCCAACGATTGGATTTGATTCAATTCAATTTTGGTGTGCAGTGGAAGACGTGGGAACGCGAATACCATACGCGCAACAAGTTCCAGTTTTGTACCACATGCCAATTTTCACCCCTTCATAGTTCCACGTCTTTTCAGTCAAATTTATCAGTTCATATTTTCGGTAATTATTCTGTCAAATTATTTACCTTTTTTATACACATTCTTTCAAAAATTCACCTTAATATCTTGCCCAATCAGTTGCAGATATTTTCTTTTTAACTTTTTTTCCTTTTGTTTAAGACTTAAATATATATTTGCTCTTTGTAATTATTCCGATTACAAAAAATAAAACTATACCGATATTTTTTTATGCACCACCGCTATTTAATAGGTAAAAATTTATTATTATCTTATAAAATTAAAATCAGTTATTTGTTACAAGAAATAAAGTTCAACAACTCAATCAATATTCAAAGTTCATATGGCGAATATTCTTACAAGCATACACTTAAACTCCATTACTCTCTTAATTCGTACTTTAATATGCACTTTTATTGACGTGGTCGACTTGTACTAAAAGAGATCGATACATCACTGATCTTTATAATTGAATGAAAAATGTTAAAATTTAGTTTAGGTTTTAGTTTTTAAAATTGTTATTTTTAAGATATTATAAATCAATTCATTTTCTATAATAAGTTTATTGAAATTAAATAAGATTTTCTCTTGTGGAAAATTCTGCGTAAAAATTCAAGCAAGTCAATTTTTAAAAAGCTATTTTATGGAGGCCGCCTTTTTATTTACGTTGACCCTCATTTGTTCAAAAAAAAAAAAAAAGAAAAGTGTTATTTTCATCTAAATGATTTTTTATGTGCACAGCATCTAGATTCTTCAGTCCAATGGTAAAAAAAAAAAGATAACGTAATTTCTACGAAATTCTAAAAAAGGGAGAATAAAGACAAAACCTTTCTGTAAATTAATAGTAGAGTATTGTGTTAGATTCGAGAATAATAGGTTGGGCAATAAATAAATGTTAACACACAAGCATTTCTTTTGCTTGATTTTGAAGATACCATTATTCTTCTCCATCATCGTGGTCATTTCACTGAAAGAGTTTCTGTGATAGGATGAAAAAAAAATATATATATATATATATATATATATATATATATATATATATATATATATTTAAAAAACAAGATGCATGTATTCATAATTGTTTTTATCGTACTTAAAATTAAAATTATGGTTACAACACTAAAAGTTCATAAAATCATAAATCTTAGGTAGAGATAACATCAGACAAGAATAATGGAACAGTTTTAATATTTCACCTCCTTTCCTGGAAAGTAAAAATTTATTATCATCTTAGTATAGATTTTCTTTTCCATTCACATATGTATATTCTCGCACCTGTTTTTCTAATTTTTAATATTAATTATTAATTTTTTATAAATAATTAAAGGTAGATAAAATAAATAATTATTAAATATTTAATATTAAAATACTATATTGTCGTTTATTCAATTTCCAATATTTAAAAAAAAAAACTAAAGTCACATAAATTTCAAATTAAAATACTAACTAACAATTAAATAAAAGGCAAAATAACATACTGCATTCTATAAATTATTATATTATATTGAATAAAACATTTTTATATAATTATAGTAATAAAATTACACTTATGAAAATAATTTAAAAAATTAAAATAATTATCTAAAAAATATTTAAACAAATATGTATGATAATATTAAATAATAAATAAAATATTTAAAAATATCAAATGTGTACTATACAATTTACGTCGGATTAAATCACATGAAAAATATATAATTAAATATATAATAATTTTTCAGATATCAAAATAATCAAATTATTGAAAGATAATTACAATTTTTTAACAAGACAAACAATTTTCAAATGAAACAAATAATAAAGATTAAAAAGGATAAATAAGACACTTTTTATTATTATTATTATTAGAAAGTAAACAAAGAGCTAATATAGTTGTATACTCGAACTTGAGACTCAAATATTTCTATTCATGTTAAAAGAATAACAACAAAAAAATAATAATAAAAATATAAAAAAATGATTAATTATGATTGTGATAAGAGAAAAGATACGATATGAATAATTTTTGTAAGTATAAAATAAGTCAAATAATTGAAAGATAGGAGAGAAAATATGTAACCAAAGAAAAAAAAAGTTATAAAACTAAAAAATTATGGGAATATTACCTCTCTAATTATTATATGTAAGTTTTAGGTTACCTAAAAAACATTTTTCAGTAATATAAACAGAAAAAGAGAAGGACAAAGATGAATATTAAACCGAGAACGAGGTTGAAGACGAAACGAAAAGATGTATACATATTTATCAAAATCTTAATGTTTCAATTAAAAAATAGTAAGATATTATCAAAATTTATACATTTACCAATTTAATACAAAAGGATTTCATCAAAAGTAGAATAAATTCAGAGTGCCGGAAGACCAAATTATTTGTCATCATCAATCGGAAATGTTAATATTTTAATTAAGTTGAAATTTTATTTTAATTAAAGTAATTAGACGTTGTTCGGTTGTAAAACTAAACATGAATATAATGGTCTTAATTTTATTTTAGGTGATGTTATTATGACTAACAACACACATCACAAAGAAATATTTTAATTACATCATTAGATCCGCGTAATGAAAATTTTTCAAAAATAATTATTTACATAATTTATAATTTTATTCGATAATTATTTTTTTTTACCGCGTCACACTCATGACGAGTTAAATATTAATTTTAACTATAATCATCGTCTTTAAAACAATAATAAAGTTGTTGTCTTAGGTTTCGATTTATTTAAGACCCATTGACCACCAATTATTCAACAATTGTGAAATCCAATTCACGAAATTGTCCCAGCGAGAAAAATAGTCACAGTTTTTCTTTTCTATAGTTATTTAATCATAGAAATATTGGTTTTTACCGTAGTTATTTTTTAAATTGTATAATAAATGGACATGGAAAATATTTCAATCATTACATTTCAAAAAATAATTATTGTTCTTCAAAAAGAGAATATGCCGCCTTTATCTAATAAAGCTCATATTTTCTTCATATTCGTTTATTTATTTTTTATTTTTTATTGACTTGTCCTGAGGTTACGCGTTTCTGGATTCACCACAACAATTACGCTAACGATGTTCTAAATTTAGTGTCCGTTTCTGATTCTGGTTTTCAAATTGCATCCATTTTCCATTCTGAATTTGTCTTTTTGCATTAACATGTTACAAAAGTGTTTGGGAGCTCAAAGGGCGCGAAGATTCCAGAGAGCTCTCAGGCATTGCAAGGTCACCATCCTCTGCCTGGTCCTCACCCTTGTTGTCCTGCGCGGCACCATCGGTGCTGGAAAATTCGGCACGCCGGAGCAAGACTTCGTCGACATTCGCGACCGTTTCTACTCCCGCAAGCTCCCTGAGAATGACCACCACCTCGGTCACCTGCAATCCACGACGTTCAACGATTCCGATTCCACCACCAATTACAATGTCTTCGACATCAATACCATATTGGTCGACGAACCAGAAGACGAGAACGGCGAGAAATTGAACTCGGAAGAGCCGTATCGTCTCGGCCCCAAAATATCGACATGGGACGAGCAACGATCTCGCTGGCTTCGCAATAACCCCAATTTATCTAATTTCGTTCGGCCCAACAAGCCTCGTGTGCTTCTGGTAACTGGGTCGTCGCCGAAACCGTGCGAGAATCCCGTTGGGGATCATTACTTGTTGAAGTCTATTAAGAACAAAATTGACTATTGTCGTTTGCATGGGATTGAGATGTTTTACAACATGGCACTCTTTGACGCTGAGATGGCAGGGTTCTGGGCCAAGCTTCCTCTGATTCGGAAGCTTCTTTTGTCTCATCCTGAGGTGGAGTTTATATGGTGGATGGATAGTGATGCCATGTTCACGGACATGGCGTTTGAGGTGCCGTGGGAGAGGTATAAAGACCACAACTTGGTGATGCATGGGTGGGATGAGATGGTTTATGATGACAAGAATTGGATTGGGTTGAACACTGGGAGTTTTCTGCTGAGAAATTGTCAGTGGTCTTTGGATATTCTCGATGCTTGGGCTCCAATGGGGCCTAAAGGGAGGGTTAGGGATGAGGCTGGGAAAGTGCTCACGCGTGAGCTCAAGGATAGACCTGTTTTTGAAGCTGATGATCAATCTGCCATGGTTTATCTGCTGGCTAAGGATAGGGACAAGTGGGGTGATAAAGTTTATCTTGAGAACAGTTATTACTTGCATGGTTATTGGGGGATTTTGGTTGATAAGTACGAGGAAATGATTGAGAATTACCATCCTGGTCTCGGGGATCATAGGTGGCCCTTGGTGACTCATTTTGTGGGGTGCAAGCCTTGTGGGAAGTTTGGGGATTACCCTGTCGAAAGGTGCTTGAAACAGATGGATAGGGCCTTCAATTTTGGGGATAATCAGATTCTGCAGATTTATGGATTCACACATAAGTCGTTGGCTAGTAAAGGAGTTAAGAGAATACGGGACGAGACTAGCAATCCCCTTGAGGACAAGGATGAACTTGGGTTGCTTCATCCAAGCATTTAAAACAGTTGAGGTATCATCTTCTAGATGAGTTCCACTCTTTCTGTTCGCGGTTAAATAGTCAGAAAACTCGTCATCTGTGTGCATGTTAGTGCAATTTGTGGCATATTTAGTTACAGAAATAGAAATTCTCACATTTATTTGTGTATATTATGAGAATGTATGTATATATTTTTTTGTAGTCTGTCTCTCTTTCTCGTGCTCAAGCTTCTAAACTTTGTAAATTATTCCTATATGTAGATTGAAGCAATTTTTTTTTACGTAGTAATGAAAAAAGTTTCATCTTGTTTCTGTTTGTAGTTTGCAGTTTGCGGATCTGATGGTACAATTAGTGGTCTCATTATCCACTGTTACAGTTAATATGGTCGCTCTGAACACTAAATGGTCGAATCGAACCAATAAGGACTACGCAGAAACTGGGATAGTGACTGGACTCACTGCCCATACACATTTACAAGGTTACTTGTGATTTAAGACAAATTCTAGATTTAGAGACAGGAAAAGCAATATTTTTTCTGTATCAGATTCCATTCTGCCTGTATGTTAATTATGATCTGATCTGTATATTTTATAATCATCTGCTTTTTCTGAGTGATATAATTTTTAGCTTTTACATCATTAATTATGAAAATTGTTTGCGACGTAAGTACCTAACAGGGGGCTGTAACTGGGACTGGGACTGAGAATTCGCAGTTCTGTAATTTTTTTCCCTTTTAGAACTGTTTCATAAGATATCATTCTCGTTCTCTCCGTTGTAGACTCATGAATGCAATTTGGTTGAAATCTTCAAAAAATACAGTTGAGACAGGGCATTTTCTACAAAACCAGGAACTTGGTATTGAAAGCGTACAAAGAGGTTGAGTTTCTTGGAAAAGTTCCATTTTATCATTTGATTGCATTATCGTTAGTATTAACTTGTGCCATGACAAAGGCAGAGCCAGCAGGTAACTAAGTGAGAAATCAGGTTCAATTGTTGAATGAATAAAACTTCTATGCCAAACTAGATGCGAAGTTGCTGTGTTACTACTATTTATATGAAATAACGCTTTACAACCATCTTCTTCCCTCAACGCCCTTGATCAAATATCATATTTCGTTCCTAATGTTCGAGTATCATGGTATGCTTTGCAGCAGGCGCAGCTTATGCTACTGTTAAGTATGGACAAAGCAATTTTAGTATCTAATGGATCAAAGCATGCCATCTTGCTTATCTGCGAAGTAACCAATTCGCAGACATGTAGACATGGAGAAACATTAAATTTTGAAAAAGCAAAACGACAAATTTACAAATTTAGCACACACCAATCACATTGGAACAACGTAAAAGAGAATAAAGCGTCGTCCAAGCTAAAAAAAAGGAAGGAAAACGGAGTGCAACAAAATACTAGGAAAATATTATTTACCACGCGTGTTTACAGAACAATTCTACATAACACTGTTCAAGTCTTAATCTTCATTGATAGTAGTAGGGTATATATATACATATGTATATATGCGCTCAGACAAAAAGGAGTTTAAGATTTGCAATAGATAGAAAAGCAACCCATGCCAGACAAGGCTTTATCAAATCAGCAGCAATGGGATTGACGGAGCGAAACGCATGCATGCACCCGTACTGACTCACGAACAACCCTAAACAGAGCATCAGGCTGAGCCGTGTAGCCCCAGCAGCGAACACAAGGGGATCCCAGAGCACCGAGAAAAGGAGCTGAATAAAGTAAAGCAACAGAGCCGTGGGGTTTCGGTGGAAACCTCCGTCTGCCCAGACCATCCAGGCGGCGAGACCCATCAAGAAGCTTGTGGCGGGGCAGGTGAAGTGCAGGGCCCAGGAAGGTGGGAACCAGAAGGGCCTTCTGGAAGACAGAGAATCATCTCTGGCAATGAAGGAGCCTACGCATGCTGATAAGACGGTGAGAGAGAGGGGAAGGGTAACAGCTATGGCGAGTGACTTTAGGCCGCGTTTGGCCATCACCTTTCGTTTCTGGCGTTTTTCTCCGATCATCCCGTTGTCGTTCGCGGCGGTGTCTGGATGCGGTGTGAGTCGATGTTTGAGATCATTGGAAGCCATGGAAGATGAGTGAGGAAGAAAGGACGAGACCAGAAGGTTGGTGTTCGTGAAAAAATTCTCGGAGCGTGGTAGTTTTTAAGGAGAGAGACATGGATTGTGTGGTCGAGTGACACGTGGATAGATGTGATGAAGTGATGCAGAGGTTTGGGCGCGTGTGCATGAGACAAACTGTGTGGGTCTCTCTGCACACGTGGAAGCACTCCCAAACTGCACGTGTCCATCTTAGAAAGGAACTGACTCCAGAAGCAGCTTCTATTTTACACCTGTTCATCTCAATTGCTTTTGCCGACGTACTTCATCATACCAAACAAAACTTTTGACCACTTTACACATTTTTAAATTTTAACGATATCACCCTAGTGTCTTTTTTTTTATTATTTACAAACTTTTATTTGATATGCACTAAGTCGGGGTTTAAATTTTGTATGCATAAAATATTATTAATTAACTTATTTAATACACATGACCTAGAGAGAATAAACCCGTGTTTAGATGAAGAGAAATTAAAGAAACAAAATAGAGAGATTTTGGTGGACTACTTGACTTTTTTTTTTTTGGACTAAATGGAGTGGAGTGGCAATCTGGTGAGCCCATGAGACGAAGCCCAGAAATACAAATTAGAGAGAACGAGAAAAGAGAGGGCGTTGATCGTGGACGAATGATAAAACGGAAATGGGTGGCAGAAGGTTGAAAAACAGAGAAACCATGGGCGTTGAATCGGTGGCGCCGTCGCCACCACCTCCGAGATCGGAAGGAAAAACCGCTTTGCTCCAAAACCCTAAGATACCATTCGCGCTGGCTCTTCTCTTCGCCGACGCCCTCCTCGTCTCTCTCATAATCGCGTTTGTCCCTTGTAAGTTTCAATTTCCACATCCTCTCCTTCGAAAGGTCAATTCATCGCAGTTGATATACGACGGCGTTTTATGCTTCCAGATACGAAGATAGACTGGGACGCATACATGTCACAGGTTAGCGGGTTTCTCGAAGGGGAAAGAAACTTCCGCAACCTCAAAGGCGACACTGGTCCTCTCGTCTACCCAGCTGGCTTTCTCTACATTTACTCTGCATTTCAGTATCTTACCCAAGGACAAGTTTACCCTGCTCAGGTCACGCATTCAAATTCTTCACTTTCTCATTCTACTTAATTTTCAACAAACAAAGTAATTCATCATTTCTTTCTCTTTTGTCGTTGCAGATTATGTTTGGTGTGTTGTATATCATTAACCTAGCAATCGTTCTCGCCATCTATGTCAAAACCGATGTGGTAAGGATATAATTTTCCTCTGACTAATTGTTGATGTCCATTCTCACTGCTTTTGGAAACTGAAATTTCTATCAGGTTCCTTGGTGGGCCCTTTGCTTACTTTCTCTGTCCAAAAGGGTTCATTCTATCTTCGTGCTTCGTCTGTTTAATGACTGTGTGGCCATGACACTTCTTCATGCTGCATTGCTCTTACTTGTGCACCGAAGGTGGAATCTTGGGTTGATTGTGTTTAGGTAAATGCTCTCATGCTAGAGTTATCATTTTTGTTGTTGTAAGGATAAAATGTTTACGGAGCTTCTGGCAATTTTCTGATAGTGGAGCAGTTTCAGTAAAGATGAATGTGCTTCTTTATGCTCCACCTTTACTGCTCCTCATGCTGAAGGTACATATATACGTGCAATATTTATAGTCAGGGTATGTTGACATCTTTTTCTTTGTCTCCTTACATCGAATGCTCATGTAGCCCGCTTTCTTCACGCACATGCAGGCTATGGATTTCAGTGGCGTGTTATTGGCATTAGCTTGGGCAGCAGTTGTTCAGGTTCCTTGCATTTCATTTTCCTTTGTATATTTATAATTTGTAAGACAATAATTGCACGCGTTGTTATTTATAGAGTGCATAAATTAGGTGTCTGATGGTTGGTTATTTTTTTGTTTTAAAATAATATTTCTGTATTAGCAGGTGAGTTTCTCTTCTTGGGCCTCAAGTTTGTTTGATTCTCTAGAGTGTGCAATGTCCAATTTTGGTAACGCCAGTTAACTCCAGTATGGTTAACTTCTGCCATAGATATTACTGGGGCTTCCTTTCCTGGTTTCATATCCAGTTGCGTACATATCGAGCGCATTCAATCTTGGCCGTGTCTTCATCCATTTCTGGTACCTATTTTTTAAGTGTGCCCTTTATGTATGCTTGATATGATAACCATGAACTCCGAAAACAAATTTAGCTTTTAGTATAATCTGAAACCCTTTTTTCCTGTGGTCAAAGTGATGATGTGTGGTAGACAGGAATATAAGAGTATCTAAAGTTTTATTTTCTGCAACGATCCTCTGGCACTAAGGAACATAATTAGATAGGTGCGTTTTTAGATGCAATAATACATAAGCTAATAAGCTGCTGAAGATATGGTATATTATTTTGGGGGTGATTAGATATACTGCTAACATTTTTCAGGTTGAACTTGTTTTTGACTAGTGCCTAAATTATAATTCGTAAGGGTTAGATTGAGAAGTAGAGCTGCTGATAAACTCTTTTTTTTTTCATGCTGCATGCCTATGTCTATAACTTTGATATATTCATGTGATAATTAATGCCTGCATTCAACCATGTCCTCATTTATATATTATTGTTCTTTATTTGTAAAGCGATTCACACAAAAAAATCTGCTTCTATTTGACCTAAGTGAAAAATCTGCTTCTATGTGAGCAACACACTGTATTCCCTTGTGAAAGCCTGGTTGGAACTTGGAAGCTAATTTAGCATGGTACTAAGAATAAGATTTTTCAGAACTGGGTTTTGGTGAATGAGGAGTCTTGATCCCGGCTAATGGTATTACATGCACCATTTAACTCAATTGGGACGCAACCTGTTTCATTTCAATTTAAAGCTCAAAGGGGATCTGAGTAGTATATTGATGTTGATGTATTGAGTTTGTGGTATCTTTAATTTTGAGAAACTGTATTATTTCTTATGTTATCAGTTAGATGTTTCCTGATGTATTATTTCAATTTATGTTATCAGGTCTGTTAACTTCAAATTCATCCCTGAGCCAGTATTTGTGTCCAAGGGATTTGCCATCTTTTTGTTGGCTGCTCACCTCATATTACTTGCTTCATTTGCGCATTATAGTTGGTGCAAGTAGGTATAAAGGTTTATTTTTCTTTTATTTTCTTCAATACAGAAAATGCTAGGAACCCCCTTCAACTATAGGTTAATTGCTGGAAAGCCCTCCTTGGTTTAAAACTCAGTAAGACTTCTTGAACTTCAAACTTACAGAAGCTTTATGCACATACATTAGGGGTTCAGTTCATTCTAGCTGTACAATCTTTTAAATTCAGGGAGGTGAGTTTTGAAGGTTTTTTGCTATTAACCTATTTAGTAGGGGATTATATTTGTAATTTGGAAAAGAAACTTAATATATCGTGTCAAGTCATAGATTTAATAAGTCATTTTTCTTCTGTTTGACCAATAAATAATGAGAATCAGCAATGCTTTGTATTTTGTGGTACCAAATGTTGGACAGTCTTTGACGTGTCAACAAGATCATAAATAGGTGCCATAGTCTTGTAGAGATGAGAATGCTGTGTTGATGAGTATACTTACTACTAGAATAGATAGGATGGATGCATGAATGTATTAGAGAGAAGGTAGGAGTAACTATTATTCAGGGGAAGATGGTAGGAATGTATTTAAGATGGTTTGGCCATGTTGGAAGATGATAGACTCAAATGAATAGAGTTGATTAGATAGAGGATAACTTAAGATGGACTTGGATCTAAATGGCTTTGCCAACGACCTGGTATTTGACAGTACACAATAACATTGTCTTATTATGAAGTGAGTCCCATCTAGGCGGAAATGACTTGTGTTGTTGTTGTCATTAGTGGTGGTGGTGCTGGTGTGACCAGTGTATATTATTGTCCATACTGTGGACATCATAATTGGGATTCATAAGAACTGTGATGTATACTTGAAATATTGATGCAGCTGGATTACATGTTGACTTCTTTGTTACTTACAGACACGAAGGGGGACTTTGCAACTTTCTGCATTCCAGATATGTCTTTATGAGAATGAGGTTTGCGGTTTTCTTCTCTTCCTCGTTTTCTAAGAAGGTTGGCAAGAGCGGTTCATCATCCCTCCAGATCCTAAATAAAGAACGTTAGTGATCAGTCTCTTGTAGGATTTAAGAACATTTCTTCCCCTTTTTGTGATAAGTGATGCTAACTTTTTACCTTTGCTCAGATATTGTGACAACTATGTTTGTTGGGAACTTCATTGGCATTGTATGTGCTCGGTCATTGCATTATCAGTTCTATTCTTGGTATGTGCTCTCTGCTTAATTTATTCTTACTCAACAAAAATAGTTTAAAGAAAGGAAAACGAAAAACCCACCTGCGAAATTTATTAAGATGATAGAAGATGCATCTATGACCTCTGAGCTCCGTGTTTCTATTATAGTGTGAGGACATTCTCATTTAGAAATACCTTTTCACTCATCTTCATCTGGTAGATGATTGTGTTACGTTTTGTTATTTTCTTTTGGTGAATAGACATTAGCTTTCGATTTAAATTTATTGGCCAGGTTTTCCTCAATTTCCATCTGTGCTGATATTTCATTTAGTGTTGTCCTTATTGTAGATATGTCATCGGTAAAATCCTCTTATTTATAACTGAACTTATTTCTCTCTGAAATTATTTACCTTCTTTGTGTTCAATCTTCTCTAACAAATTTTGGTAGACAGGTATTATGCAAACCAAAAAACAGTTCATGTTTGTGGTTTTGTATTCTGAAATAACCCCGGTGCTAATTCTCGCTATTTGTTATGGTACAGGTACTTCTATAGTTTACCTTACTTGTTGTGGAGAACGCATTACCCAACGTTGTTGCGGTAGGTTTGACCCACTTCCCATGGTTTTATTTTGTATTGAATTAATAAATTAATAAATTAATAAATAATCTATTTCTGTACTTGGCATCCACAAGCAGTTTGATTTTGTTCGTGGGAGTGGAGGTGTGCTGGAATATCTATCCTTCGAATAGTCTTTCTTCAGCATTACTTCTCTGTCTTCACTTAATTATTCTGTGGGGTTTGTGGTCTGCTCCACCTGAGCATCCTTATGAACAGTATAAGCCATCCTCTGGGAAAAACAAATAGAAGTTCAAAGGTTCCTCTCCGTCTATTTTTGTGGTGGATAAAGGATCATCCCTTATCATTTATCACTGCTTCCCCTTTGATGTAGATGTTTGTGATGATGTATCTTGGAGCAGCACAAGGACTACTAACTTGTGGATGTAAAACAGAGTATGGGAGCCAGAATTCCTTATTAGATATGCCCATCTTTTTATGTTTTATTTTTCCAATTCCTTTGCTCTCTACAGAACCAAAGTTTTGTACTTGCAAATGATAGTGTATCTAAAATGAAATTATTGTCATTTAATAGCATAAACCAATCAGTATCGACGAAATCTTATTTTATTTTTTATATCTGATAACTTTAATTAAGAAATGAAAATTTTCCAGTGTTCAGTTGAAAATATCCTTCATCTTTGTTACATATCTATACTTTTTTTTTTCTTAATTTAACAACTGTCTGTTTTAGTGTACATTTTTTTATTCATTGTATCTTTATACTCATTAACCAATTTTTTTTATCTATAATCTATAACAAATAATAATAATAATAATAATAATAATAATAATAATAATAATAATATGGATTAGATAGTGACCGAATTTTTCTTCTATACTTTTTTACCCGTCTATTATTTGTATTTTTAAATTTATCAACGAAATTTTTAGTTTTTATTATCTAATAAAAGTTGAAAGGTTTTTATTTTATAATTCTAATTTTTATCATATCTTAATTGAAATTTATATTTTCTATTTACTTTTTATATACATGCATTATTGTTATTTTACTTTTTATTTTAATGAAATCTTACATGTACTTGTTAACTCATAAGTTTTTATAATTTTAATATAAATTTTAGTAACATTTTTACTTAATTTTACTATAATAATTATTATGTGTTCATATATTTATTTTTTTCATCGACAAAAGTTGAACATATTGCACGTTTCTATTAGTAATAGTAATTAACATAAATATAAATTTTAAAGATTTTGTTATTATATTAATAAAAGGAAATTGTTAAGTGGGTATACTTGGAAAAACAATGTTAAGAATATATTTTTCCTTACCTAAACCAATTGTCCCATTGAAATGTTATTTTAAAGTTAAAGACTATTGTAAATAAGCAGATTTGTTTATCAATGAATAAATTCAAATAAAAGAAAAAGGCAGATTGTTTAGGTAAGGAGAAATCAGAAAGAGGATAATATAATAAAAATAGAAAATCTAAGTAGAAATTATTTCAAAAATAATTTCTGAAATAAGTGTCATGAAGATGAATAGAAGGGAGTGATTTCACTGTTAAGTAAGCAGAGTGGAAGTCTGCACTTATTTTCTTGTGGTATAGACTTTGAAAGCAGTTGAAGGAGTTGGAAGTGAAATTTTAATCATAGCATGGTTAGGCTCTCCCTTCCTAATTTCCCTCTGTTATCATTACATTAGTACTTGATTTTTCATATAGGAGTATCAATTTTAATATTTAAGAAACTAGGGTTTTCAATATCAATTTGTATGGCTCAATTAGGGAATTTTTTGTGGTGGTACTGGATGTATTGCAGTCCGTTGCATTGAATGGTTAAATGTTATTTCAATTTTATTTCAATTGTTATTTTAGGTTCTTTTTTTATCAGTACTTCCCTTTTCATGACAGGACGGACACGATTCTGAAGACCCAAAGCAAAGCACTGCTGATATGACAGCTTTTGTAAGTTATTAAGCAATGGTTTTGTTCTATGTTTCATTTATGTGTTTATGCGAATGCCAATAATGCTAGTAACTGGTTGTTGCTTATAACATTTGAGAAAACAATTTTATATTACTAGTTTAATGGTTAGAACCATTTCATTCTGCTTATTTGGTCTGGACCAAAGTCCACGATGAGAGTGGGAATACGAATTGTTGCTATTGTCTGTTAATTTTTTTGACCTTTGTTTCTCCCTTTTCTCTCTTCAGGTGCAAAATCTTCTTCAACAGATGGTGAGTTGTGCACTCTAGGCTCGTTGTCCTGCAATGCTGATTGTCAGTATATATTTCACTGCTCCTAACAAGAATTTTGTTTCCAGCAAATTAGGTTCCAGACAATGTCTGACTCCATAATTACAAAGAATATCCTTTTTATTCTTATGATAATATTGAATGGTAAGTTTTAAAGAAATCAATTTCAGAAAATGTAATTCATAATAGTGGTTTTTCCCAGGAAATAAGATGATTCAAAGTGCTCAAAGAACAATTGATCTTAGGCGTTGTCATGTTGCTAACTTACATTCTTTATTGACAAGCTTGCAAGGAATGCTTTTGAAGATTTATGGAATTAAATGGGAGTTTCAAAGTTTGATTTTGCTGAACTGTTTGTGTTTTGAATCGGTCTTTATAATTCATAGGCTACCCTATTATACTATAAAATGCGAATCAATTGTTTCTTCACACAGCTCTGCATAATCCTTTTTCTTTATGAACTCAAGAATGTGTACAATTTGCGTTGTGACTTATGCAACTTATGTACATTTGTGATTGAGTGGTGTCATATATATGCTGGCTAAGTCAGAATGGACAATGATGCAAATTGTATCACCTTACATAATTATAATTATTGCTGACTTTCCCATTAAAAAACTGCTTAAGTAATGTTTTTCTTAACGTCAAGCACTTGATGAGATGGGAAACCGTATAAATGAGTTGGAACAAAGCATCAATGATCTAAGAGCAGAGATGGGAGTGGAGAGCACTCCATCACCTGTGGCCCCTGTTGCCCGTGCTAAGCCAAAGGAAGAAGAGTCGAACAAAGAAGAAGGTCCTGCTTGAGTGACATTTGTGTTCTATTGTCTTGTTTTGTATCTTGTCGTAATATCTGAATTAGATTTAAAATTCATTTCTTAATACTTCTTAACACATAGTTCAGGATTCTGGATTCTGTGACACTGTGTCTAGTGAACTTTGTCTATGGTAGCTAAAAATTACTGTTCAAACTATGTAAAATGCAAAGTCTCGACGTTGATTTCTTGTGTTTTTGTAATTGGTATGTGCTAGATTGGGTGCCATGTGTTTGTGGATGATATTTCCTATACTTTAACTTGCTTGATTACTTTAGTTTCCTCCTGAGCCCTGCCTCATTCTATTTTTGCTGTAATAGTGCTCTGAGAACTTTTACTCAAATCTCAGTCTCATGAAGCAAATTAGAGTAATGCTGAAAATTCTTATTGATCGGCAAAGTTGACACAAACAAATTTATTTGCTCTGACTACTGTTTACTTACAGTTCCCGATAGTTACCTAGCTGTTTATGTTCATTTGATATAAAAATAAAGGTTTTGAGATCTGCAAATCTGTATTTAAAACACATCACTGTCTGAATAGGCGACTTTTTTATTGCTTAAAAACCTCATACTCTATGTTTAACTATGAATCCAAACATTGTATATAATAAACATGTTTCTAGCACCCTTTGCACCTTCTACGGTGGAAAGTCATGTTTGAGGTGGAGTAAGCAGAAAAAAAACACACACACAACTATATTAACAGTAGCCACACCAGTGAAGATTAATTTACAGAAAATTACAGAAACAGAGACTAATACAGAATTCAGAGTAAAACATAGCAAGTGCATGTTTGAGTTGCTGTTCATTCAAATTGTTGTGACAGTTATTCTAATACAGTTCCAACCCTTTTGCAAACATTGTTGAGTGTGAAGAACATGAACTCAAACATGCAGAAAGTTGTAATTGATCTAAGAATTTCGGCAACGGGTGATGGTGGGGCAGCCACGGGTGTAAGGATTAGCTTCTGCACCTGGCTTGCAGTTGTAGTAGGAAGCACCCCTTCTAGAACATGGCACAGTGTTACGTTGCAGCGCCTTGTAGCTTATATACTGTGAAGTAGCTAGAATGCGCCGGTGGGACTCTGAGTCCATTCCAAACTCACCCTCTTCCATGCACTCTTCTATGGAGCCTTGGCAAGGTGCTGTTGTCTTAGGCACCCACCTTACACGCTGCTCACCTATTGCCCCTACTATGGAGGGAATAATGGACATAGCCACCAACAACATGGCCAAGAGAAAAGAAGCACTTGACATTGTTTTGAGGTGAAGAAGATGGTGTTCTTATTCTTCTCTAGAGTTCTAAGTCTTCCATTCATTCTATTCTCTCCTTTTATAGAAGCTTTACTAGGAGAGTAGGAACGGTAAACTTGTATCAGAAGGATTTCAGTTTTATAACAGGGAACTGTTAAATGTCACTTTTTCTTTTCATGACATTAGAAATAATTTAATGTTAGAATATCATATAATAATGATTAAATATATTTTTAATCCTGGACATGTAAATTATAATTCTCAAACTTTAAAAATAAATAAATATAGTTCTTTTAATTCAAACGGTACATTTTTGTCATGTCAATGGTGTTTTCAGTTTTATATTGGTGTTTGAATTGTTTATACCGTTTGATACATTTTAACTCAAATGTCAGACTGGAGTACCATTTAACACACCATTTAACGTGTAAAAAAATTTAACAGTGTTAGATTAAAAAGGACTATATTCATTCCTTTTTTAAATTTGGAAAAAAAAGTATATCAAAGTTTAAAATGCGAATAAATTTCAATTTTAAGGATACAAACATATTTGACCCTATAATAATAATAATAATAATAATAATAATAATAATAATAATAATAATAATAATAACCTAGCACTTACTAATAATATCATTTTCTAGTGATCTCGAAGTTCAAATTTGTTTCAATTGCTAAGAAGAAAAAGTTGGGTACACGATGAATAAACCATTCAAAACCTACCAAGAAAATGATATTAAGAATGAAGGGGCATGGATGCTACTAGGTTTAGATTCAAAGCATTAACTAATTAACTTTGAAATGTCTAATGTTGGGCCTAAGATGTATGGTTTACGCATATGGTTAATTCAATATTTTGTGGAGTCTGAGGCCTTAAAAATTGATGTTGGATTTGAAATAATGTTGCTCACGATAGGCCACTATAAGTCATTTTACCTGCCAAATTTCTTTCGCTAATTCACATTAAAAAACAGCTTCTCATGAAAGCAAGCAATCGTGCTTATCCTAACAGACAAAATATATAGTAGCATTACCTCCAATATTCCACAGTTGCCATTTCATGTTATAGCCATTAATTTTTTTTTTCAAGAATATTTGCTTTTAAAAATTTCTGGAAAATTTAAAAACTATTTATAAAAAAAATTGATACATATATGCACATCAGCACAAGTTACTTTAAGTAATAAAAAAATGATTCTCCTTAAATAAAATCTTGGGTTTCAGTTTTACGAACAAAACGAGTAAATTCTGGAAGTTTACCCGTTTAAATAAGTCTTGTAAAATAATTTTATATTATGGATGATAGTTTTGTTAACTTTTATAGTAATTAACTACTTTATAAAACATGCCAATAATGATTTTTGATAGCATAAGTCCTTAAATTGTCTGTGTTTTGTCAGATTACTTAATTTTGTAAAAATTATAGCTCAGATGTTCTGCTTTACGATGAAAAAATTGAATTGTACAAAAGATGATGTTTTTGTTATTATGTAACATAACACTTTTATTAACGTGTACCAATTATTAGAATGTGTTTTCTTCTTTAAACACATTAACTCACCACAATCTGAAAACAAATTATTTTATATTAGCTAGTCACTCATCAATAATTTAATTCTGAAAAACTTTTATGTCATGATCAAAATATGACGCCGTTCACTTGCCGATAAAAAAATAATAAATAAATAAAAAATTAGACCAGCCCATACATTTTCGAACAAATTTTCTGAAAGCTTATTTAAAAATAAATAAGAGGGTATAAAGAAAATAGTACAAAATTCTCACTTTCATATTTTTGTTAGAACTAATATAAAAGAGTAGCTCTAAAACTCCACGTCGAAGCAAATCAATTGAAAACTAGTGATTGACTCGATTATAATTTATATTTTATTAATTTTCTTAATTTTATATATATATATATATATATATTATTTGTTTAATATAAATGAATTAACCTGATCAATGATCCAATATCCTGATGAAATAGAATTTTTTAATACTACCCTAGGTAGATATGACCATTTTTTTTTACGGACACAATTAAGTCATTTTTATCATTACCCAATAAATCCAACAGTGAATTTAAATTATTTTTACAAGTCCAAATTTTTTATTATTGTATTATTTTATATTCATTTTTACAAGTCCAAATTTTTTATTATTGTATTTTTTTTATATTATCCTCCACTGAACAATAAAAATATATTATAAAAATACATTATATTAGTATTTTAAAAATATTTTTAATATATTTTAAAATTTTGAAATCAGTAACTATCAAAGTGTTTCAAAGACGCAACAGAACAACACAATAAATCTAACATTAAATCCAAATTCATTTTTAATGACTTTTTATTTTACTAGTTGAAGGATAATTATAATTAAGTATTCACTTTCTCTTGTATGTTCTTTGCACTATTTTATTTCTTATATTTCTCTCTTTCTCTCTCTCTCTCTCTCTCTCTCTTTTATTTTTCTCATCACATTAATTGTTACATATTTTACCCTCTCTAATCTACATACCTATTCACCCTAAAATGGAGTGTTGAATTGAAACTTTTTCTTAGTTCATTAGTTGAAAAGTATTGACATCTAAAGATTCGCCCTAGGCAGAATATGTTAGGATAACAACATATGTCAACTCTTGTCGCAATGTCATGTCACTCACCAGCACCCACATCTTACAAAAACTTAACCCTACTCTATCCACTTTTATGCATTTCATTACTCTTGCATCAAACATCAAAAAGGTTTGAGAGATTGTATGGTTATGTAATACTCCTAGTCCTTAAGCCCCCAAATAGTTTTACAAACTATTGGATTATTTTAAGACTATTACTTAATACAGATAAAATGAAAAACTTGAGAGCTGATAGTGTTATTTTCAAACAGCATGATTATAAAATAGTCAATCTGTATTCTGTGTAGTCTAAAATTACACGACTTCACTCGAATAAACTACTAGATTGAATTGTCGCCAAAATATTGTATCAATATTAATATTCCTTCATAACATTTACTTTGCAATTGTCTGTAGTGATCGTGGAGGAATGGATGTACAATATTTAGTTCAATGGTGAAGAAAAATGTTGCTGTGGAACATTACCAAACGACGGTGATATATCTCGATTATGGTGACACATGAGATGGGAAAAAGAATAATACAAATTTGCACCCTCTAAATTCTCATCTTTCCAGCTTGCTTAAAAATGCTTCCATTAGTGGTAGCTCCTTCACTATTTGCTGCCAATCAGGCATACCCTGTAAATGCATTAGCACTCATTAGTATGAGTCAAGTCTAACCATGATCAGTTTTTCATGAGAGCCAGCAAACTAATAAATCAAATTCCACAATAATGTGGAGAAAAACATTACAAGTTTACTCTGAAATGAAACTTACTTTCCCTGATCTTCGAACTCTTCCATCTAACCGCAGTATTATGTACACATCTTCACCAAGTGAAACTCCTTCAGATTTCTGCTGATCTCTTATCCACCTAGTTAAGTTAGAATACAACTATTAGCAAATCTTCTCTTTCTCTCTCTCCACCTTCCTATATTGAGTTGACATCAATCCATCCACCCTTTGACATCTATGTTGAGGCTAATTTCCTCCCCTCATTTAATGAAAAAATATATTACAATGATAGCTGATAGACAACAAATCAGAGCATATTACCGTTCCCATTCTGCAGGAGACACAACCTCAGCCTTGAACCTAATTTCAGATTTCAATTTCGATTTTGCAGTTATGGACTGTGCTCGCTTCTCAAAATCTTCCTAGCAAAGTTTTATGGATTAGTATCATCTCATCAAAGAAAAAAAACTTTGGATGAATAGCAAGATATGGATGAAAGTACATGGTTATATCAAGTCTTACCCCAATAGATGGAAGAGCTTCAGCAGCTTTTGGCTGCAGACCAAATCCTTTTTTCTCAACTTTTGTTTCCCGACCTTCTCCCCAGATAACAGGAACTAACAGAACACCACGTTTAAGGAGCTCCGTGCGAAATCTCTCAGCTCTTTGCATAGCCTGAGACACTGTTTCCTTTTTTCCTGCTAATATAACCTAAAACCAAAGCTTTAGTTAGAGCATAGAAGATTCATGATTAGTTCTAGTCTAAACCAACTGAAATGAATCCATGCAACAAGAAAATGTCAAAAAGCTACAGTGCAATATAACTCACGAGTTGAGATCTGAGCCAGTCAAATTACTTTTTGAAAAGTTATGTAGTAGTGAGGTAATGAAACATTTATTAAAAGTTTTAGTTTTTTCATTCATTATATTGTAAAAAATTTTCCTTAAAAGACATATCCTCTACATTGTGAGAAAATTTTCAAACCATATTATAAAACTCAGAAATTTGGTAAAGCTCTTCCTCCCGCCCTCATAAATGTCCCATGAGTGTGTATGACTTTCTTTTAGTTTGAAATGACTTAACATTATAATACATAAGGTAATAATCACTTTATATGCAGCATGATTGTGATAATTTCAACACGTTAATAAGTTCAAAATTAATTATCTTGTGTGTATCTATGTATGTATGTATGTATGTATGTATATAGAAAAATTTTAATTTTTTTGTTAGTGTTGAAGATGGACATATTTGAAGCATCCTTCCCCCACTATTTCTATGCAACCTAATACAGAGGAAATATTTCAGTCACTGCAAGAACCCCCTCCTCCTAGAAATGAAAAAGAAAAAACAGGACAAAAAGAGACAAAAAACAAACGTTTAAATATTAAAGCAAAAGGAAAAAGTCCAATATGTGGTAGACACTAGAGAGAGAGAGAGAGAGAGAGAGAGAAGATGTAAAAAGAACAAGGATACTAACTGGTCTAACTGTATCCCGTAGCTGCACAAGTTCAACTACTCGATTAGTTGAAAGCCGCAAAGGCAACCTTGATAGTGTCTCATCTCGAGATATTTGTGCGAGTTGTTCCTCCTCTTTTTTATTGTCCCAAAAGAACAATGCCACAAGAACAACAATACCTGCACATTGCTGATTCCGGTGCTTAGTCATTTAATGAAGCAATGCAAAAGGTATCATCACACCCCACAATTATCTTGAAAGAAAAAAAATCACAAAGAGAGAGAGAGTAACGCACTAAATTAGTAAATATAAATTGATCCAGAATTGTTTTTAGCAAGTTAAAAATATCACTATTCACCTCCAATATTAATGGCAGCATTCCCAGAAGTTGCCAAGAGATCAGGAGCACCATCACCACCATTAATTGCACGAATTAGCCTGGGCACAGTAAAAAACAATGATATTCCTGCAGCTGCTGACAGTGCTACATAAAAGAATCTCCTAACCCCACGAAATGGTGCTTGAACTTCACTAATAAGTTTTAGATCTCGCCGAAAACTGTAGCCAATATCCTCCCCACCAAGCCTAGCCTGGTTGCGTGGCAAAGCAGTACCAGAAATCATGTTAAAAAATTAAAATATTTAACATTCAATTACACAGGATTACAATGAGGAACACAAGTTCCTTTCAAATGATTTTCCCCCCTGACTATCATATGAATGATATCCTTTCTTATTTCAAGCTGTCTGTAGCAATAGAGGCAAGGGGAGGAAACATAAGAGACAAAGAGTACATTTTATCAATGGTTTTACAGAATAAAATAATCTTCAGAGACACCCCATTAGGGACATATATTAAGCCATTCATGAACCTTCATTTAACGCCTTAAACTTCTAGGAAACTCGATCATTAACAGCTATAATAAAGAATACAATATCAGAATAGAAACCTCTTCTTGTAGTTCCTTGAATTCAGGCAAAACTCTGAAGGAGGCCAAGTCGGGATCATTGAGTATGGTACCAAATTTCAGGTTGTATTCCCTCAAAGCAGTGCGGAGACAATCAGCTGCTTTCTTTCCCTCTCCCCTTCAAGAAAATAATAACCAAACAACATCTAGATTATAATGTAAACATAAAAATAGAAGTATTAGCTAATCAATACCCTGTTTAAATTGCTTGTTTTTTTCATATGGTTTATTACTTAAAGAAAATGCAAGGAGTAGAAGAAATTCAACAACTTTAGAGATGCCCACTAGCTTAGTCGTCTCGTTGCTAAAAGCCTAGGAACTCCCCACGATTAGCCAAAGGCATATAGTGATGACAAGTAGATACATGCCTTACCATTTCACAACATACAAGTTCCATGACTCAAGTAGTGGATTCAATCTGATTGAATAGGAACTACTACTGCCTTAAAGAATCACTAAAAAATTCTATTAAATCGTTGAAATCACTAAGTATGATTCATTCTAAAAATAAATAAAAAAATACTATACCTGTATGCATGACAACAAGCTTTGTTGTAGAAGGCAGCTTGGGCCTCCACTGGATTAGGGTTCAAGGAAAGTGCAGTTTCAAACTGGGTTAAAGCATCTTTAACCTGAAAAAATCCATCAAGAAAAAGCATAGAGCTTTTAAGGGCCCGCTTAAACTACACTGTTCTGCCACAGAAGAATAAGGAGAGTGGAAGAAAAAATTGAAGACAATAATAATACCCGTCCTTTGGAGAAGAGCTCGAGACCCAAATTGACGCAGGATTCGGCGGTTTGAGTACCAACTTCTGGGGTCTGTGATGAAGAGCATGAAATCAGAGAAAATTGAATTTTTTTGCGTGAACGTAGAAGAATCGTAGTGTGAGAGGGAATGCATGGCCTTGCTATATTCCTCCAATTTGATTCTGCGAAGCACAGGAATTGCTGCACTGCAACCACAGCCATTGACGAGTTTCATATCTAGTTTTCTTATGTGTTACTGCTATTAACGTGTTATCCAAACATGCCACAACCTGAACCTTCAGTTTTGTCCAATTCTAGAAACGGACGGTGAGGATCTTATGGCAAGGAGCTTCCTTACTTTGATTTGAACGACGTCGTTCCATTTCACGTTAACTGCGATCCTTTCCTCCCAAATTTGAACATTAAACTCTCTAAAATTTAAATACAAATTTTAAACTTAAATATATAATTAAAATTCGTATTTAAATTTGTATATATTTTAGTTTTAAATTTTAAAAAAAAAATATCATTTTTAATATAGTAACGTTATCTTTTTTAGACTTATTAGAAATTTGAAATTAAAATATATCAAAAAAGAAATAAATTCAAATTTCGGATATAATTTTAAAAACTAAAAATATATTTTACTTTTTTTTTCGTTCTTAAATTATATTCCTGTCAAAAGTTCGTCGATGGAAGCTAAATGATGAAGGTCGTCTTTTAATACAATATATAATAAAAGCAAGGTTTAATTAACTTTCAAATATATCGCAAATTTATATATTTTTAACTGTGTCTTTATAAATGTTTTTATTTAATCAAGACTAAAAATATTTATGTTATCTAAGTACAAGACATCTCATGTTGTTAATTGAAGATATTATGCTTATTTTTACATTTGATCTTTAATTCTCTAATAAATTTTTTAACTTTTTTTTTAATTTATCAATTATTTTACTTCTAAATAAAGAAGACATTATTTGATCGAAAATTTTAAAAAGGTTAAAAATAATAGAAGAATGTCAACCGATAAATTAGAAACGAAATTAATGTCATATCGCGGTATATTTTAGTTAATATATATTTTTTCAAATAAAATAAGGAGAGTGACTACCACTTTATTAAAATATAAAGAATATAAATCTTATTTTATTAAATATATAACAGAGATAAATATCATTGAGAAACTAGATGGGTGAGATTGTTATTTTATTAAAACATTAAGAAAAACCTGTTTTTCTAAAGTTAAAAAACATAGGAATATTATTTAAAATAACCTGAAAAAATGTAAGCTTATTTTTTCTTACTAAATGACATAACATAATTGATAAATTCAATCGATACTGTGTAGATGTGATGCAGTATAACAAAAATATGCTTGTACCAAGTAATTTCCAAGTTGATTACTGTACTATATTATATTAGTACAACAAAACCAGACTTGTGTCCTTTTAGACACATTCATAGAGCATCTGAAACAAAAATAGTAGATGAACTGATGTGATATGCAAATAGCGTTTAAGGTACAATTGCTATTGCTTGATTACATACAGAGATACAAATTGTTTTCTTGTGGATAAATAAGGATGTAGTATTTCATGTAATCCATGATTACTAATGGTCCCAATTTCAGATAGCACGTCGCTATCTTAAAGACAGATGCCAATGTTCAAATGAGAAATTAGATTTAGTAAATCCACAAACTTATGACAGTTTGTCCACTTTTTTGTGCAGTTGGAAGCTTGGTTCTTAAGAAATAATGGTAAGAAACGACAGATTGTGAAAGACTGGAACAGCATTTTTTTATGTCAAATGTATTGAAACAACGTTTTTCACCTCAAACAGACATTAATAGTTTGATTTTATGTTTTCACATTCAGAATGTGATTTTTTGACTGGTAAACAAGTTTTCAAACACATTTTCCGGAGCTCAGTCTATTACAATGAAGAAGAGAAGTTGAATGACATGTTGACAATTAGATCTCTATGTTCTACCCAAGTTTGAGAAGGTGGGTGGGTCAATCAGGGAATGATAAGAAATTAACCAGACAAAGCAAAATTATTAAGCCATAAACTATGGTATAAGGTACACTTGGAAATCTTCCATCCTCTATTTTCTTTTGCAGCTTGTACATATGTAACGGCTTTGCAGATTAATCCAAAGTCGTTAACTCTATCACAATGAAAAGAGAATTTGAATGACATGTTAGATCTCTATGTTCTATCCAAGCTTGTGAAGGTGGGTGGGTAAATTAGGGAATGATAAGAAACTAACCAGACAATGCAAAATTATTAAGCTATAAAGTATGAGCTGTATGTATCTAATGGCTTTGCAGATTAATCCAACCTGGTTATCTCTGCCACTGCAAGTGGTTAACCATGTCATAGGTGAATGGTGGTTAATACAGTGTTACAGTTAATAGTAGTAGTACTCAACATTGTTGAGCAATTGATTGATAAGATTGTATTTTAAAAGATTTGAAAATCGCCTAAAATAAGCAAAACATAAACAACTACTACCGCCTAAAAACAGTGCAAGCAGCATCATATATAGATGAAGACCAAGAATATACGGAGAGGTACAAAACTTTGCTCCGTGAATCATTAGAAGTATCATATGCGATAGCAAGCAAAGGATGAGCACGAGTTAAGTAACCCAGAGATGGTCCTTACCAGATGGTAACAAGAGTTATGAATATGGCAATCATTACTGATTGACTTAATGGCTGTGTGGGAATCGTTCTCAATAATAATTGTACTCAAGAAACTAAAACATTACCCACATCAAGAATGCTTCTTCTGAGAAATTGTTCAAAGTGAGGAGTGTCGGGGTTATAAGCCAGAGGGGCAAGGTAAGAACGGAAACGGAAGATATTGAAAAGGCAAATATATAGTTTTGCTTGAACCAATCCTACTTTTCCATTTTGAAAACCGATCCTTGTGATTTTACAAAATACAACAATACATTTATTAACCTTATACCACACTCTGAATAAAACCGATTCCAAAAGAAATTTCAACCAAGACGAAGTACCTTATTCAAAGTCAGAAAAGATCAACTATTTTGCTCAATGTAGCGCTTAGCTCCCTCCAAAGTATTCTTCAACAACATTGTTACCGTCATTGGACCTACACCACCAGGAACAGGAGTAATATAGCCTGCAGTTTTAGATGCTTCCTCAAAATCTACATCTCCAACAAGCCTGTAACCAGACTTCCTTGTTGGGTCATCAACAGCATTTGTGCCAACATCTATGACTGCCGCTCCAGGTTTGATCCAACTTCCCTTGATCTAATAACATTAGCAAACCCTCCATTAGGAAGAAGACTGGTGACAGTAACTAATACATGGGATTTCAAAAAAAAAAATCAAAAGATTGGCAGTAATAACTTGAAGAAGCACAAAAATTTACAAAAACTTTTGTGGTACTCTTTGTGCAAACATAGTTTATACCAATGATACAATGGCATGATAGAAAGATCAACTTAAGTTTCAAAAATGCCATTAACCAGCACCAGTTGTCAGATGCATTTGAAAGTCAATGCACATCTAACAGATCCGGATGAGTGCTAATGACAAGGGGCTGCACAAGAAAAACTTAAAGTAAGCTATATAATTAGTTTGATAGCTATTTTTATCCACGGCATTTTAGAATAAGAAATCCACGTTCCAAGGGTTAGAATTTGAAACTCCACATTCCAAAACTATTGCATAAGAACATAGGATAGCGATGTAAATAAAGGAAAATATATTTTGATAACTACCATCTTTGGCTGTCCAGCTGCTGCAATAACAATATCTGCTTCACGTATGATATTTTCTGGTTGACTCGTGTGTGAATGTACAGTAGTAACTGTAGCATCTGCTTTCAAAAGCAGCAATGAAGCTGGTAATCCAACTATGTTGCTTCTGCCAACCACAACTGCCTGTTTTCCCTTTATTGTTACACCACTTCGATGTAATAGTTCAAGACATGCCTGTACAAACAAAAAATGTAAATGAGATTTTGAGAGACTTTTTGAAAGATAACTTGTCAGTAAACAATCTTAATCAGTAAGATTTAAATCAAAACAAAAAAATAAAAATAAAAATAGAGTAACCCTCCTACAGGTTTAGTGTAGTGAGGATCAGAGTTTGCTAACATGTGTAAGAAGCCTTGTAAAATGGGAATGATGAAGAATAGATCCAATACTGTTGTTCTAAAGATTAATGGAGTTCAAATATTATCTTACATACATCACTCTTCGGCCCAAGTTTATCACCTCTCTAGAACAACAATTGATAGAATCGTCATATCAAACAGCAGTAGATAAAGCTACTTCGCATGCAGAAATTATGATCCAGGAAACAAATTTGAAAAGAAATAATCCCAAAACACCAATAAATTTCAGTAGATAGAAGGTATACCAAAATGAAAAAATAAATAAAAAATAGAGGAAGACATTAGTGACTGGCAAGTTAGTTTGTTGTTTTTAAATAAAATGTTATTTTGCTATAATAGTAGTATTTTTCCCTCTTCTAATCTAAGCAGCCAAGCTCCAAAATCGTCTTTCTTAATGATTCGTAAGAAGAAGAAAACTACATTAAAAAGAAAGAAAAAAGGCATGCGAAATTCATTCAACTGTTGACATAATAATGGAGTGTAATCTAAAGCGTTTTAGACTGAAGAGCATTTTGCCTTGGGAGTGCATGGAAGGAAGAGGGGGTCTCTGCCTTTCATTGCAAGCTTGCCAATGTTCAAAGGATGAAAACCATCCACATCCTTCTCAAGGCTAATTTCAGACAGAACTTTCTCTTCATTTATGTGCTTAGGCAACGGAAGCTGAACCAAAATACCTGCAGACATAAGCAAACAAACGCTCACAACAACAAAAAAAAAGAAGCTCAAAACAAGAAAGTATAATCGATCTCTAAAATAACACATGCATGAAATGAAAAATGTATGGGTTTACACTAACCATGTACATCAGTGTTAGCATTCAACTCATGAACTTGCTTTATTAGCTCAGCTTGGGATATTTGCTCTGGAAGGTCCACATCGAAGGATTTGATTCCCAATTCAGCGCACGCCTTTCTCTTCATTCCAACATAGCTTTGTGAATCCTTCCTGTGCCCTACTATCACCACTGCTAATCCTGGAACCTGCAACATTTCACACACACACACACACACAATCGCGAATATTTACATGCTGGAAAAAAAATCACGATTCTTGTTTGTAATATCCAGTTTTGGTGAAACGAAAATAAGGGCTTACCTTGCCGTATTTTTGAGAGAGGAGGCGCACCTCATCGGCGATTTCAGATCGGATGGTTTGCGCCACGGCCTTGCCGTCGATTACGGTGGCCATTTGATCGGTGGAGGATGAGAGAAATGTGTCTGCTATCACTCTTATCACTTGGGAAGTTGTCTAAACCTGAAGCACCTCGACTTGTCCTTTCGTGCAATGTTATCACACCGGCACATACACGTGTAAAATGTATTAATATTATTAAAAAAAATATTAGTCATATATATAAATTCCTTAATTTATAATTATTTATAAATAAACATAATTTTATGTGTTTTATGAAAAACATAATACTTAATTTCATGTCTTGTAACAGTTCAACTTTCTTTTTTTCGTTTACACTTAAATGCACTGTAAAAGATTAAAATTAATTATATATATTCTTAGAGTTAATTAGTTATTTGAGACTCCATGTACTTGTTTAAAATTAAATCTTAATTACATAAGTCTTTCCAATTTATATAACAATATAACTCTATACATATCCTTAGATGGTTGTTAAAGAAAATACCAAATGTGTTATTATTAAATTGTAAGACATGCATATAATGTATCCAGGATATTATTATAAAGTTATAAGAATAATGATAAATATTAATTAACTGTTAAATAAAATAGGTCTACAAATAAAAAATACTACCGCCAAAAAAATTGTTACAGTCAACAAATTTTAGTTTAGGTAAAATATATTTTTTCCCTTTAAAATATTGTAAATAAGAAATAAGTTGCTCATGGTAGTTATTTTTTTTTTAATATTCTAAGATATTGATAGGCTCATAAGTAGGGTGGCAATGCGGGCTATTCAGATTCGTTTAGATCCGGTCTGTATAAGGTCGCACATCGCGGGCTGGTTCGTTCCCTCCACACAATTCATGTGAATTGCAATTATTGACTTGACTCGCACATCACTTGGCCCGCGGACTGATCCGCTTTTTTTTATTTTTAATTTTTATGATAAATTTTCAATATTTAAAAATTAGGAAATTTTAAGAAGTTCACAAAATTAAATAAATACTTTGAAAAGTTGGATGATAAATTGATAATTCAACATTTTCATCATATTCATATTCATATACAATGTATTCTTTAAATTTGAATACATTAACAAATACATAATACTTGTCTTCTCCAATTATAAAATATAAGCCGCTTATTTGAAGGAGTTTAACATATTTCATAAAACGGGTAGTAAATTGAATACATTTTAATGTTGTAAGAAAAAATATGAATATTATTTTGTAAGAAATTAAAAGCGAATTAATGATTATTAGAGTAAGCAAAACCATATTTTATTCGTTTAATTATGTATAATCGATGATTTAGCACATACTATTTTAGCTTAGAAAAAGAACATTAATATAAATTTTTAAAATATAAAAGAGAGGAGGATTTATATTATATAGTTATATATACATTTTTCTGACAGTACCAAAAAAATCTGAAAGAATAAAAAAAAAACATTTATAAAAGATAAGATCGAATACCCGACCTAATCTTTATACTAAAAATTGTTCCATAATATTCTTCAGATGAATTCAGGAATATATCGAAAGCTGTCATCACCCATAATCACAATTTTCCAATATGGCAGAAAGGAATGAAGCAGCTGCAAGTGTTTCAGACACTGCACAAACTGAATCATAAACACACACATAAAAAAGAGATCTGATTATATATAACACACAAATTTTACAGCTCCGATGATCTAGCCGCATACATACATACATATAAAAAATACAGATCTTTTCCTTCTGTGTGTACACAGATATGCAGCATCCATACATATATGCAGTGTTTTTGTCCTTAAGTTGCTGTCATATATATATATATATATATATATATATATATATATATATATATATATATATA
>Ga0214544_1000430_pt1 | contig 75662 bp, 35 predicted proteins | sample CNSS3metaG_FD_160074 | JGI IMG/M metagenome (GOLD analysis project Ga0214544, IMG submission 160074) | Root nodule microbial communities from cowpea collected in UCLA plant growth center, Los Angeles, California, USA - CNSS3 | ecosystem: Host-associated > Plants > Roots > Nodule | place: USA...
TATTCACTAGTATTGGATGCAACAACATTGCAATATTCGATTATCCTAGTTGCACAACAAGGTTTGCATTTACATCTAATGGATGATGTTACAACCTATTCGTACGATTCTTTTGAGAATCATATTTGGTCTTGTATTTATTTGAAGGGCAAAATCTTGTTTGAAATTAGAAATTGAGTATTTAAATAAAAGTATTTTTATACGTCAAGAGGCTTATATGATTAAGGTACTTAAAATGTTCTAAATGGACAAGTCATGTTCATTATGCACTCCAATAGTTGTGAGGTCGTTAGATGTTGATAAAGACTCTTCTTAGACCTCAAGAAAATGATGAAAATCTTTTTGGTCTATAAATAGGACTCTTCCTATCAATAATAAGACACAGATGAGTTGCTCCCTATTATCTCATTCTCTATTTTCTCTTGTTTCTTCTCTTCTCTATTATCTGTCGTCATTCTCTATGTTATTCGCTTTATTTCATAATACTAAGTAATTTTTTATAACAAATAAAATCATAGCAAAGGAAACACGGATTATTATTAAATGTTAAAACAATACATATCTTTTTTATCCAATGTAAAATGTCAGAAAAAGAAATCATTGTATAAATATCAAATAAAATATTAAATAATTATAGAAAACAACAAAAACCATAAATTTGTGTCTTAGAATAAGTTATGAAGTTAACAACAAATAAAATTTCATATAAATTTTTGAATTACCTAATAAATTAAAAATGTTATATTAATTTACATGTATGAGATTGAAGATGAAGGACTAGACGAGTCTGGTCGGGCACGGATCATATTAACTTGCACAAAAAAATTTATCCGTTATTTACTCATTTATTCGTCGGGTATCCGTTTAAAATATATTTGTGTATATTTTAAAATTTACGGATACCCGTGAATAACTTGAATATTTAAAAAAACATATTTTCTAATTTTTTAAAATAAAATTAAATATAAATTAACTTTTAATTTTAATTAAATTTATTCTAATAAAAAATAAATTAAATTTATTTTTAATTATATTTAACTTAATAAAACATAAATTAAATTTTATTTTTATTTTTAACTTTTTGCAGGTAACGGATATTGGTAAGTACAAATAATATGATACTTACACCCGAATCCGTTCATAAATAGATATTTAAATACACACGACCTGTTACTCACAGATAACAAATATCTGCGGATATCAACTATCTGTCGTAAATTTTATCTACATGTAACACTTTTTGTCATGTACATATTAATCTCAGTCTTAAAATCTAATTTTAATAGTCAAATATTACTCATATTCAAATTAGAGAGAATTTTTTATTAAAGTCGAAACGAGTTTGGATGAAAGACCGATTCACTTATCATCCTTACTCCTGAATTGATCAATGTCTTTTAAATTTCACAATTCTATAAGTTTTCTCTTAATAGAAAAAGATGACTTATAAGTTGGATAACATGGAAGGCACTCCTGAATCTAAAAGTCTATTTTAAATTACACAATCTAAAAGTAATTTTTTTATAAAAAGATATTTGCAAATTGTCATAATACAGTTTTGTGTTCTAAATTACTATTCTCAATTGTGTAATTCAATATACATTCTTACAAGATTTTTAAATCATATAATCTATAAAGAATGTTAAACCGAAAGATAAATTGGAAATTTTAATATTTATAAAAGCGCAGAAGAAAAACACGTGAAATGTAAAAGGAAAAGAATAGACTTTCATGGATCCTTTCTAACATTGTTTATAAAATGTAATTAGTACAAAGAACTCTTCACAAATATTTGTGAAATATTATATTGTTTTTCTCAGACTTTATCCAAATCAAAGCTATGTACATCTTCCATGAATCTAACTGTTTATTCTTTTCTCTTTCTCATTGTGTGGACGAAACCTATAAAGAAAACGAACATATCTTCAATATTTTTGGACACGTATCGATCATTATAGAAAGATAATTTTCAACGGTGTTTGGCAGCCTTTGAAACGTGTAACGGTTTTTCTAATCATAAAAAATTTGGTACATATCAATACAGAGTGAAATTAAATTGATTAGATTATTAAAACAAAAAACGATTACGTATATATCATCATTCATAAATATTATCATCCTTAAATATAAAGAAAGTTAAGATAATTTTATTTATTTTTTGAATTAAATATGTTTTTTTTCTCTTAATTTTTAGCGAATTTTAGAATTAGTCTAATTCAAAATTTTGGACCATTTTAATCAAATTTTGTTAGATTTATTTGGTGTTTCATACACATTTCAGGATTGTATTTGAGTTGTTTATACAATTTGACACATTTTTGCTTTAATGTTAAGTCAAATACTATTATGAAATGTCAAATAAACTTAACAAAATTTGATTAAAATGACTAGATTCACGTATTTCGAAAAAATGAAAGACTAAATTGGTCCAAAATTTTAAAATGAACTAATTTTAAATTAATTGAAAGTTAAGAGACAAAAAAACATATTTAATCCTTTATTTTATTCACTGGTAGTTGGTTCAGACTAATTCAGAAATGCCTTAGCAATAGACTTATGAATGGGCCTAAAAAGAAGATTAGGTTTGATACGTTGAACAATTATGTTTTTTTTCTTCTTTAAATTCATATACATTTTAGAAGGGGTTGAATAAAGTGTTAGATAACACATAAACATTTTTTTTTAATTACATATAAATGTAGAAATGCCTAAAAGAAATAAAGGTGGTCTAAAATGTTTCAAAGGTGTAGACACTTATTCCACGAGTAAATATCAGCATAGGAAATGAATAAAAACCCAATTGTTTATTACTAGATGAACTTAACAGTGAAATGTTTCTAGTTTTCCTTTACAAATTATAAAGAATTTTACTATTACAATGGATTACAAATAATTTTTTATGGTATTTTTATTAATAAATATTATTTACGTCACTATTTAAACTTAAATTCTTTATGACTTTAAGATTTCAAGTTTTTTTACTAAGTTATTCTTAACTTTAATGAATAAACAATTGATAAAAATGTTCTCAATATCAAGAAAGTGCATTTATAATAAAGCTTTGGTTAAGAAATAAGATCAATTCGTATTAATACTTAATTGTATAAAAGAAATGTATGAACAAGTCATCCAATAGTTTAATAGAGGTTCAATATTTTAGAATATCTGTTATTGTTGACTTAGTATACTTCCTTATAGGTTGATTAGGAAACATATCATCATTTAGATTATGTTTGACATATGATCATTGTTTTGAGATTGAGTTAATTATTTAAGAGATAACGAGACTATATTTTACTCTTTTGAAAAATAATTCTTTAACAACTAAATTTTGATTTTTCTTTTATAATTTAAAGTGGTACTTTCTGGATAATTTTTTATTTTTTTAAATTTTTATATTTTAAAATCACTTAAAAGATGTTATTTTATATTATAAAAAAAGTTGTCAAAATATTAAGTGTATTGATTTTCATGTTTGTGCAAGAAAAATGAGTACCACTACTAAAAATTCTTATATTATATGAGAATTTTCTTGTAAATTAGTTAAAATAATTTACAAGAGAAGACTTTTTTCTGCTATTTTTGCTAAGAATTTTAATTGGCGGGTAATTTTTTCATGAGTAATTATTTCTTACAAAATTATAAAATTTGCAAGTATTTCTTACAAAATTTATTGCGAAAAGTATTTTATACAAAATATTTTGCAAAATTGACAATAATTCCCTGCAAAATTTCTTTTATAACAAAATTTATAAGTATTTCTTAAAGAAAAATTAAAACAAAATTCACAGAAAATATGAATTTTTAGTAATGTACTTCTATCAGTGTATTCACCTTTTCATTTTCTTTATGTTTCTCATTAAAGAGAAATGTACCTAAATTGATACATGACATGGCTAATGCCCACATGAAATTATTTGTAAGATTAATGGAGATCACAACCAGTGGAGGCTTTTGCAGATAGTGGTTGGCTGAGACTAAAATATTAAAACTGCGGTTGCTTTTCTGTCCACAACTCCATTCATATTCATTTTGTCGTTTTCTGGAAAAAAAATGAATAAAAGTCAATTTTCTGTGAAAAAAAAAAAAAGCCAATCTCCAACACAACAACATTTGGACACTTCTATTGGCATGCCTTTGAGTCAAAACTCATATTAAAACTCTTGTAGCAGAATAAACATGTCATAAACCAGATATAAAAAACTCAAACCTCTATACCTAACCCTTTATAATTGCTTATAATTCTCTTTCTTCAAGATCCAATATTTTCTCCTTTTCTCTCCACCCTTTTGGCCAATTCTCAGAAATAAACCAAAACAAGAACCATATAAATCTTACAAGCATTAACTTGATGGAGGGTCTTCTACCTCTGGTTTTCAGAGCAATCAAGAAACGCAAGACTCGCAGGCAATACCAGTGTTTGTCTTCTGGGGCTGCTCTAAGCCACAACATGAACGTGCGCGACTATTATTACGTGCAAGAACCTTCAACTTCAACGCAAAAAGTGGTTCATGATCATGCAGAAAATAACGTTGGTTATATGCGACATGATTCTTGTAGGGAATTCTCTGACGACTTTTCTTCCCAACAAAGAACCTTTGCTGCTGTCTCACCCGATTCGAAGCAACTCGTCCGGTTTAGAAGTCTGAGAATGTTTCCATGCCTTGCTGGTTAGTTTATGAGGTCAATCTTTTGTGTGGCTGCTGTGATATCCAAATCGTGTGTTTGATTGCAACTGTAAAGACATTGGCGTGGCAATAATCCGACAAATATCTGTGCATTGTAGGTTAAATGTGCTGATTAGGTATTAATAATGAAAAAATCGCATGATGTTCTGGGTGTTAATGAATGTGTTTAGTTTTTTTGGTTTCGAATTCTCAAATTTATAATCATCAGATCATTTTCAAATTACATTTTTTTTTGGAAGTTTGAGATCGCTAAAGATAAAAATCGATTCATAGTGTATATATATATACACGTTTATAAATTGTACAAAACTTTATCACGTTGCACATATTCTTCATCATGTAGGACAAACGAAAACACATTAACTAAAACCAATTCTACAAATTCTTAGATGAATATACAACGAGTGACTTTTTCTTACTAAGAAGAACCTTAGGATTTGTGGACCAGTTCTCTTGAGGCAAAAAACAGTGTTTCCTAGGTTGACAAAAATAAAGATAATGACATATATCAGTAAGTTAATTACCTTTTAATTGTTTATTGAAATAAATTATTGAGCCACTTGTTATATTATATTTCTTATGAAAATATAGCTAATTTACAAAAAGTGATGTAAGTTTTTTAGTAAATTTATCAAATGCATAAATTTTAAAAGTTTTACGGAAATTGGTAACCTTGCTACCATCATGACCATGGACTGAGATTTTCCCTTGATCATTAGTTAAATCAAAGGAAAGTAAAAAGTTTCTTTTTTCTTTACACTTTTGTAAAATGGTGATATCATGCACCTAAGTTTTTTTATTTGAAATTTTTTACAGTTGTTTTATTTTTTTTATAAATGAATTTTAATTTAATGTTTGTTTTCTTTTTAACTTAAATGCTTTATTATTTTTAACATAAATATATTAATTTTAAATTTCAATTAATATTTTTATAATTTTTTTTATGCAGTTGTAATTTATTGATTAAATTAATGATGTTAATTGAATGTAATTTAGGAAATAAAACAATAAAGAAATAAGTAAACCAATTTGAATAAAAAAAAACATTAAGGAGATGAATGATTTAAAAAATAAAAGTTGTAAACAAAATTTTTTCACCGTATGTATAGATAATTTCTCCTATTATGATACTCATTTTGATAACAAATAATATTTTTTATTTTATTTTTTCAATTGATTCATCCATTTTGTAATGGATACGAATAGTAATTGGTCTTTTAGACTCTTCATCCGAATATGGATCATCATTATCACATGCCTCCACTATTTTCATATAAACAGGTTTTATATACATACAATATTTTTTCATCACATCTGTTTCTATAATAATGTCATGTTCAACATAAATCCAATATCTTCTATGGATTGTTATAGACCCACTATGCATTCCAATCATGAAACTAAAGATAACAAAAACGAAGACAAAGATAATAACAATGAGAATGTTTGAGCTAAAATTGGCATACAAGTTGAGTGACAATAATGGAGACCTAATAGACAAATTAGAAACCAACTTGTAGCCCAAGTTTTCACAGATTCAAACTTCTTTACCTTACTATCTTTTTCAAAATTAATTATTGCTATATTAAATTTATTTGTGTTAAATACTTTCATCTATTCTGTACAGTCTTGCTATTTTAAATTGCACAAATTAAATCAGTTTTTAATTATTGACGACAGTATTTTAATCGATAATTATCGACGAACATAAATATTTGATAATTACCAATAGATATACCTGTTATAACTAAAGCGATGAAAAGTGTCGACATAAACATACCAACAAATATATCTTTCAATAATTACCAAAACGAATATATCCATCAAAAAGTTCAATCATATAATTATTTGCATACACATTCCACACATAAAAATTTAATGCAATGCAGCTTGTCCATATATCTAGACCCAACTAATCTGCATATCATAATTTCAGACATATCCACATACAGAACAAGCATATCAATTAATTGCATTACATATTAATTGTAAGCCTAAACTCTCAATGAAATGCATATAACAAGAATGTTTAAATGTATGAAATCCACATTATCCCAAAATATATATAAAAAAAACAAACAAACATCAGTTTAGAAGGTTTAAGTTCAAAGTTATGACAACAAAGTTTTACATATCAAATACTCTAATAATGTGCATAAGAGGATTGTGCCTGATCGGGATCTTCATCCTTCTAATCATTTTGTTGTTGTTTAGAGTGTGCCTCTTGATGGATTTCTGGATTTTGCAGGTTGGTATTGGATTGTTGCTGCTGAAGGAGAAGTCGGGCATCAGGAGGGACGAATTGCATAACTAGTGATCGAAGGGATTGAAACTCACGAGTCAATTGCTCATTTTCCTTCTTAAGTGCTAAAATTTCTTGTCTAAGTTGGGTAAGGTACTCACAATTGCAAGAGGAAGTCAGTGGTTGTTGCTTCAATTGCTCATTTTCCTTCTTAAGTGCTAAAATTTGTTGTCTAAGTTGGGTAAGGTCCTCATAATTGCAAGAGAAAGTCAGTTGTTGTTGCTTCAATTGCTCATTTTCCTTCTTAAGTGCCAAAATTTGTTGTCTAAGTTGGGTAAGGTCCTCATAATTGCAAGAGGAAGTCAGTTGTTGCTGCTTCAATTGCTCATTTTCCTTCTTAAGTGCCAAATTTTGTTGTCTAAGTTGGGTAAGGTCCTCATTATTGCAAGAGGAAGTCAGTCGTTGTTGCTTGAGGCTATCATTTGCACATGTATAATTTGCAGCAAGTTGTTTAATCACGTAAGGTTTTACTTTCCTTTTTCTATCAACAACATTTCCACATGTATAATTTGCAGCAAGTTGTTTAATCTCGTAAGGTCTTTCTTTCCTTTTTCTATCAACACCCTCAACCCGACTGCAATTATCATCTTCATGTAAATCAACACGTGGCATTTCTTCACCGTGATCTATCCAAATCCAGTAATTTGGTTTGAACCCATGTTTATAAAGGTGGACTTTAACAACCTCATCTTTTAAAATCTTTGTTAAGTCGCATTTTATGCATGGACATCTAATCCCTCCATCAGGTTCATAATATTTGTATTGTCGAGCTATTTGGATAAACTCTTCAACTCCTTTTACAAAAGACTCCTTCAAACCTCTTCTACCACTATAATTACGATCATACACCCAAGCACGATTGGAAGGAACATCACCCATGTCCTGAAATAGTGAACAAAACATGATCAACTAAGTGAATTTTTTGTTGTATATAAGAACTAATGTCTTCCTATTTCTTATTGTAAAAATTAAGGCATACAAAGCCTTAATAAACATATAAAAATTTTCGCAAACCTATGCTAGTAAGACATAGTTCACAAAAATAAAAACACATCACAGAAGAACTAGAGCTCAAAACAAAAAGAAATTCAAGCCAATGGAGAAATGGGTCATTTATTTATAAGATACAAAAAGACAAGTATGAAATAAGGTATGCTTTTTCTATGCACATTAAGGGAAAATTTGACATGCATAAGCAACAAAAATTTGATCATCATCAACACATAATTAATCAAACAAATAGAGGAAAGTCATAACTAATGTTTCTTTTATGCACACATACGTGGAATCTAACCATTAATCACACAGAAAGATGTATATATGAACGGGAGGAATAAAATATGAAAAAAATTACATTTATCAGTCAGAGAGAGATAAAACTGATTGAAAAACCAACGAATCATTTTACTGGTATGTGTATTTACTCTGATAAGGGGAGTCTCCTGTTTGTTCTGTGTGTTTACTCTGTTTATTGTATAATTTTTATTCCTTTCAGCCTTGTTTACTCAGTTCAAGTTGCAGTTCTGTAATGAAAAGAAATATTTCACTGTGCTAATTGTGGACAGCAATAGTGACAAGCCCTTCTTCTCTAGTCATGCTGCATAAGCACCAGTGCCAATTTGTAGCATAGCATCTATTACAAGTTCATAAGATTTTTTTCTTCAGGATTGTTCTATATGCACAGATTTTGTGTGGGCAAGTGTAAGTTTGCAATGTATTTGTTAAGCCTAATGGAACTGAATTGTTTTTCTATTACTTTGAATTACTCTTTGATCTCTCACAAGGTGGGCGTCACTAACTGAAAAAAAAGTTGGGTTTCTAAGCTTTGTAAGTTGTCATCTCTACTAATTTCATTTGGTAGAAGCTTAAACACTAATTAGTAACTTCCAACACCCTGAAAATAGGAGTTGCAGAAAATATCCAAACTGAAAACAACATAGCAATATAGACACAGACATACCAGTAAATAGTTTAAAAGACCTGGGAAGTGTTCTTCCTTCAGTGGTCAATGCCTTGCCACAAATTTCAAGGTCAGTGTCAACAGCAGGAAATCTGCAAAAGCAGAAAACAAATGACCCATACAATCTTGACTACCAAATCATGGAATATCACCCAAAAAGAAGATGCTGAAACCAGAAGACTCAGATTATGACAACAAAATACAATGAAACAAATTGTTATGCGGGTACCCAAAACTTTACTAAATCACTATCTTTTAATAAAATTTAAGGAGTCCTATGATGCTTTGACATAGATTAGCGTAGAATAAGTGTAATGAAGTTGTATTTTGTTCTCAGAATTGTATTTTATGTATGAAGTTGCACTAAATCCAACTTCAGCACCCAGACAAAGACATTTGGTGCCAATTGCAGCTGAAAGCTCCCCAGTAATTCACCATCTGGGTCTAAAACCTTACATATGGAGTGCTTTTCCCATACTTTTTTTTAGATCACTAATTAAAGTTCAACCATTGCAGGTCATTTCTGGAATTTGACAAGACCCATCCCACCCTTTGTAAATAAACACCAGAGGCTCAAACACACTGAAGGGTGTCAACTATGCACCTGGATCAGCTGGGATTCGCTATGAGACAGACACACATCTTTACTTTTCGTTGTTATAATTTAAGAGGGTTTGTATTATAATTCAAAGCAAGCTAATGCCACTAAACAAGTGCTATACTACGCAGGGTAGCAATTTCAATTTGGAAAGGCAGATCAGAAATCACGTAAACATATATAACAGAATTGCTATCAGACTTAAAGGTTTTGAGAACGCTCGAGAATACCTTAACAAGTGCTTGTATTACGTGCAAGAACGATTACATATATATAATTACTTCCCTCCCCAATTTTACCCAACAAGCCGCATCTTCAACTCTGGACAACATGCACAAAATCTTAAGATGGAGTTATTTACCTAGCACAACACTCCGTACAGCGAAAACGAATGTTTTCACTCCTTTCCTTTGCCAAGACTGAATGAGAGAGCTCTTGGAACCTTAGAACGACACGACCTTATATGAGAAAAAAGTCAATGCTCTCAGAGATTTGACTGTTCAATAACAAACGGGCATTTTAGGGTTCTTTGATGAAGATGCGCAAATGTTAATGAAAAAAGGTGCAAACCTCGACACTCAGAAACACGTCCTCATTCTTGCAAGTGAAGAAACGCTCAAGGTATTGCAACGTTCACCGGCTACGACAACCAACCATGGACCAATGCTGCAACAATGACAGCGACGGACGCGAGAACAACGACTCCCACGAACTAATTCCGGTCACAACACTTAGGTTTCGTATTCAATTTGAAGAACACCGCGGCAGTAGCAGCTCCCCCAGTTAGGTTAGTGCAGTCTCCACCATCACAGTACAAGCTCCCCCATTCGGTGTGGTTTCGTATTCAACTTAATTCTATTACATAGTAATCATATTAAATTATATTTTATTTCAGAATAATAAAATATATCTGCTTTTAGTATACAAAATAAATATTTTTTAATTAAAAAAATTAATTTATGTATAAAAAGTCTAATTCGGTCTTTCTGAATTTTTTTATCCAAACTCCGTCGTCAAGAGTCTAACATGTTTGTATTTAGTTATTTGCATTTTGTGAGTCAAGAAAGTGAGTAGAAATTGAGCTTCTTTGAAAGAGGTAGAAGATCAGATGAGAAAGACATATGTTATATTAGTGTTTGATTATGCGTTACAATTGAATAAATTTAAGTTATAATTAGTTGCTTTTCTTTAAACTAAATTTTGTTACTTTTAAATTGATTTTAGAAGTCAAATATGCACTTGTGTTAGAAAATCAATTTTATACGACTCTGATACAAAACCAAGCATATGTAATTTACTATGTAATTTACAAATTCGTTGCTTTGCGTCCAGCGTGAGAGTTGATGTGATCAGGTATTTGGTGGTTACCGGTGGAGTTGATGTATTTGGTCGAGTTTAAGTTTAACATCGGTTAGAAATAGAAAATAAAATATTGTTCCAACGACAAAGACTTATAAATTTATTATTTTCATAAATTTATTATTTTAAGATTTTGAATTGAAAGTGATGTTAATATTTTATATGACTGAACTCAAATTTTATTAGTATTGTGTCTACCAAACCAAATCTTCAATAGATCTGTCAATTGATGGAATACTTAGCTAATTAATTGGACTTGTATTATCTGTATAATGTCTATTTTAAAATACTTAATATTTTTAATATTTTGTTAGTGTTGGAAAATTTGAATACTTTAAATTTGATTTCTTTTAGTTTGAATTGTTTATTTTGTTAAAATATTTTAGTTTGAATAAAAAACTCTAATTATTAAATTTATTTTGTCTTATTTAGATATAGTATTTTAATTATCATAGAAAAATGTATTAATTAAAAAGTACTCTATTACTGATTGAGACTAGTTTTATGCTAAAGTTTCTTAAGAATTTTTTAGTTTTTTCTATTAAAATTAACTAATGTAATTTTTAATTGATGTTTTTGACTCACACTACTTTGGATTTTTATTTTTTTATTTGTTGGTTCGAAATATTTTTTGGTTGACTTAGGAGGGTATTGAGTAAAAGAATTTGTTATATTAACATTAGCAAAAAGAAAAATAAAAACAGTTAAGATAAACCAAAAGTTTCCTTTAAGTGATATAATAAAATAATAACCAACCTCAATTAAAATCAGCTGATAATATTCAAAGAATTGATATCATGTTAAAGATATCCTAATTTCAACAAATCTAATGAGAATATAAAATAAGAGACAAACACGAAAAACAAGAATGAATAAATTATTTTAAATTTCATTCTTTTAGATTAAATTTCAAATTTACTATAGCATTGATATTTTATTATGAATAAATAATTATTTTTCCCACTTTCAGTTCAAACAAAATATTACTGTCTTTGTTTAAAAAATATGTCTGATACTTTTAAATGATTAAATATTGGTCATAGTAAAATTGAAATAAAATTTTGTACTTAACTATCATCAAAATATTTTATTTAAATAAAACAATTAAATTTAATATATTGTAATGTAATTTTCATAAAGTTGTGAAATGAAAGCGATCTCTAGAGTTTAAATCTAAAAGTCTAGAACTGGGTTTCCGTTACTTTTGGCGCCAAACCAGAGAGAGATTGTAGAAGAGGCGAAATGGTTCAGCTGTGTTTCGTTCTGGATCTGCGGAGCTTGGCACCTCCATTGTTGAGAGACATAAAGCAGGTACAGCCATGGCTCTAGAACCTGCACAATAAACTTCGTCTTTGCTATTATCTCAACTTCTATGCTTTTAACGTTGCTTTTAAACTGTGCAATAGAACCTTACCGAACAGATCTGCGATTTCTGAATCTTCGTGTCTCAATTTTCAGTCGCTGCTTCAACTCGCTAATTTTTACGCCATTTCGAGTTCGTCCAAGTCGCACGTGCGTAAATCGGCCACGCTCGGCGATAAGATCGGCTTGTGCTACGTCTTCAAGAATCGTTTATCTTCCTCTGATGAGGTATTGCTTCTGAAATGGTCATATTTTTCTTTAATCCTGGTTTGGTTTATAATTTCGAATGCACGAGCAATGGATGTGTTATGATCCCTGCGAGTGAGTTTAAAAGAGTGAACTGAATCTGCTGGTGTTGTAGTTGACGATCGCGTACAATCCCGTAGGAAACTTCATGCTACGTGATTTCCACCATGCTGTCAACAACTTGCCCTACGATGCTTTTCAGCCTGATATTGATAACATTTCCGGTACTCTCTCTCCCTCTCCGAACGCACATTTTTTTCTCATTCTGTTGAAGAACATGCATTGACTGCTTCGATGATTAATCATCAGATTCAATGATTTCAAATGTTTTGAGTGATCGAGTGTTGTATTCCTGGCAAGGCAAAGATATAGAGAGAAAAGTAGTTGTCATAACTTCGACCTTGCCTGAAGATGTGGACTCTGTAGTGCAGAAAAATCTAATGGTTAGTCAGTGTATTCATGTCATGGATTCTGTGCTATTATGTTTGATAAACTCTCTTTTTTCGCCCAAAAGCTAACTTTTATTGTTATTTGTTTTCCGAAAGGATGCTGCTGATAAATGTGTATCGGTTGATTTTGCTGTATTTCATCAAAAGTCAAGCCATCTGACAGATACACGTGAAAACATCAATAATTTTCGTCGTTGCATTTCTCATCTTGATAATTGCTCTGTTCAGACTTATATCCCTGGTTAAGTACCCTCACACACAATGTGTTATGGCCATACTTATTCAGTATGAAAACACTTTTGGGTATAGAATTTGATCTTTGGCTTTGATGAACACGAAGAAAAGAAAAATCTTTCTTTCAATGAACGAATTAACTTAGTAAATTTGAACCTAGGAAGTTTATGGTAAGAGTCTAAAATTGCAGATTTCAGAGTATTCCACAGCCTGGTTAAAAAATGGCTGCAGATTTTGAAAGATGACATGGAAGAGCCGCTGTTAGCTCGCCTCATCTTCAAGGACAATCTTTTTGAAGCTGTGAACCATATATTCTGCAACCTGTTTTCACCAGTGAATCCGATAACCAACAACTTCAGGCAGTGTCGGGTAATAGTGCTTAAATCCACAATAACTGACCACTTAACAAATATTATCGCATGTGTAATTTTTTATTTATTTATTTATTGAAAAGTAACAAGTTTGTATTTGTTGTTTAATTTAGAATAGCCAGTAATGACGCCCTAAATAAGTGACACCAAATAGTGACGGCTACTGACTAGTGATATGTTATTCCCTAAAAGAATGACCCAATGGATTGTACATTATGTGAAGAACCAACTTCTACATTGAACATGGAACGTAAAGGTTGTATTATTACTCTAAAACAATTCATAGAGTTTTGACAATATTCTAATGAATACATTACACTAAAATCAGTTGCACATACTTGTTAAATGCTGAATCTTGGTTGTCATTCATAAATCCAGAGGCAAACTGGATCCACTATCCTTGTTTGGGAAGATTATTATTATTAATTTTCACTAGGCATTTTTATGGGACAACTTATAACTTCAATAACATCAAGTGGACCTATATCACGACACTAAGTAAACCTTATCTGAAACATAAGAAACAACAAAACAATGTAATAATGCAAAATAGTTTTTGTTTTCTAAATAATTCTGCCTTTCGAAGGCCTTGACATCACTTAGAATTGAATCTTGTGCTATCTAGTATCTACAGGAGATCTCCTTTTCTTTCACTTTAGTTTTTTGTTCCACTAATTTAAAGGAAAAGGATGAGGCATTAATTATTAGAATTGTTCATGCACAGACATGCAGATGCCACGGTATTCCTTTAGGGGATGCTGAAAAAAATTTCAGCAGACTTTCCTGTTCAGTTACTGGCTGCAATCTGGAAACATTCGATGTTATAGAAAATTCTGTTCAAGTTGGGGAAAAAACTATTCTGTTTCTTCCTTCATTCTATAATTCCCTGAAGCTCCAGCAAATCACTTCACCAATCAACATTAATGTAACTGAGAGGATAAATTTGGCATCTGTTGATGAAGGTGTGTATTTGCTTACGGTCTTTCGTATATAACTTCAGCTTAATATTATGCAACAAAGATTGAATTTTTTCGCATTTCAATTAAACTGTCAAAGGCAAACGGATGTTTTATTGCAACCCGTAAGGAACTTCTTAGTGGATTGATAGCCTACTCGAAAGGAAGGAACCGTCTTCATTATTTCACTTCATTCCTTTTTTTACTTATTTTCATTTCAAATTTTTAAATTATATTTCCCACCAATTTTATTCTTCTTTTATGGAGAATTAGAGTGACTGATTAAACAAATTCTAGTAGATCTATCGTATTTTTCTAAACTACGCTAGTGGCTTAAACAAGTTCTAGTAGACCCTGGATCATTTTCCATCATATATAAATTTGATTTATTCATTTAAATTTTATGTAGGTCTTATAATCGGGGCCTCATTTGTTGTGGTATCATCCTCTTATCATGTGATTGAAACCACTTCAGATGATACTGATCAGTCTGAAGTGAATGTTCAACGTGTGTATAAATTCCACTCCCCCTTTGAAATTCTATTTAAGTGTCACTGTTACTCTTGCATTGCTCTGATTCAATTTATATTGGTCCAATTCTTCACAAAGTTTACATTCCATTATGGCTCTAATTTAGCAGTTTTTCGAGGCCTTTCCAGCTTTCTACAATCCATGAACCAAGGTTTAATATGCTCTTCAAATTATGATTTGGAAACAATGGCAGAGGCTCCTTGTCATTGCTATTATATTCTGCAGCCATCGGATACAGGACCAATGCTTATGAGGGTGAGAAGTAGCTTCCTTTTGCTGCTCATTTATCCCTCTTGTTCTCTGCACATTTACACGCAGTAGCATAATGGTAATCATGCCAGTGCCATTCCTCGTTTCCACTGCAGTAATATGCATTTTGGGTTATTTATCCAATGGTGATCTATTACTTTCAATTGTAACAATATCCTTAAAATATACAGCGTCTAGCAGGGGCAGAAGAAGTCCTAGGAGTTCCTGACAATCGATCGGTTGAATCATCAATCAATAAGGAAATTGAGAACTCTGTTCAAGCCTGTCTGCTAAAGGTTAATTTAAACATTTTCCTAAAATGTTTTCGTTTTTTTTGTGTGTTTTCCCCTCCAATGACTTATCTGTAGATAATAACAGTACACATCCTCGTGCATGAAATTTTAATCTATATGTGTTCCTCAATCTGCTGGGAGCTCTACATATGTAAATTTATCTAAGAAAATTTTGGTTGTTCATCATCTAAAGTTTTCCTGTAGTGCGAGGAAGTAGCATGTTACTAATATCTTTTGTTCTGGAAACACTAATTCCCTAAACTTCTACTATTTATGTGTTAACAATTATTAGATGTTCAATTTGAAATTAATCATTTAAATATTTACAATAAGCACCTTCTATCTTGGAATGTGGAAACCAAATTTGCTTGCAGATTGATCTAACGGACTATGACCCATTGCTGCATGAAAGAGGCTTTCATCAAAAACTAAATGTGCTTGTCAAAGAAAGCCTTCGATTTGGGTGAGTTTCTACTTCCAGCTGACGTGTGAGAATGCATGTACTGAAGAACACCCTTTGGACATGAATAACCTCTCAAAAAAATAAGCTAATTTTATTTTTCTTTTCAAAAGAATTAAAAATAACAAGAACGGGATGACCAGTCCTATTGAGTATATGCTGCCAAATATAGCGACTGTTCTAAATGAACAATATTGGCAAACCATTTGATTAGCTGATTATCCAAAGTTGTCTATACGTTTTCATGTTCATAGTTAATTGTGATTTCATTATGCTGTAGGTCAATGTTCTCTAAATTAGAAGGTTCATATTCGGAACTAAGCTCAAGTCCGCAACCTTCGTCTGAGGTGATCGTTAAAGCAGAACCAGCCACAGGTGTCATTGTGAATGAGGAAGATTTGACATTGGATATAGCGGATCAAGAAGAGAAGACCATGGCCTGTATTACAGAAGAATGGAAGCAATTGGTTGTAAGTGAAGACCCCAAGTTGTACTCTCCATCTTGTATGTCCAAAGCCAAGTTGGGTCAATCGAGTGCGTGTGTATCACCGCGAGATGGTAACAATAGACAGCTAGACAGAGAAACTTCAAGGATTCTGGAGAGGTTGGAGGTTCCGAGGCCATTAAAAGCAAAGACCATCTCACCTGGTTCAAATGAAAGTTGCATGAAAAATACCAGTGTGCCCATAAAGAAGCCTCTTATACCATTTCAGCCAACTCAACCATTGCAGCTAACTCAAGGTACAGAACAAGTCTTTGTCAGTAGCCAGCTAATAAAACCTAATTTCCAGAGGCTAAAAAGGAAACATAGATGAAAAGAAGGCAACTCCACGTTTCACGTAAACGTATCTTCAGAAAGTCGATAAGGTTAGTCTATTTCTTTCCTCTTTTGCATTCTGTTGCAAGTGATTTTCTTTTGTAACCTGCTTAAGCTAATCATGGAACAAGTTTTAGGGGCTAGTGTGCAAACGTCCAAAAATTAATATGCTCATTTAAGCTTACTGAAAATATTAGCAGATCTTTGAATCATTATCACTAAACATATTAATAAAATCACGTCTTTAGAGACTGTTACAGTTACAACAGTCAAACATGAGTGTTCATGGGTTGGAATAACCATAAAGTCTACCGACCCTATAATTGGATTCGGAGTTGTTCGACTCTTTCAAACTTTTATTTTGTTTTGATAGCTGGTCTTAGTTTGAAAACTACGGACTTGAAACACAGTCTGTCAGAGTGATATTTTCTATTTTAGTTGTTATCTGTATTTTTTTTACATTTATTATTTTATTTTATTTTATTTTTTACAATCTTTCTAGAAAAATTAAAAGAATATGTAAGGTTTCTTTAATCCGATTGGTTTGATTTAGATTTTACTTTATAAATATCTAAAGTATGCCCAATCAATTTAAATAACAGATTTAATCAAATTCTAACCATGTTCAACCATGGTTAGAAACTAAAAGATGTATATTAAAGCTAGCTCAAATAAAAAAATATAATGTCTTAGTCACTAAGATAATGATATATATTGTTATTTAATTACATTTTTAATCCTTAAAATTCATGATCAACCCTGTTTTAATCCTTTGAATTTAAAAAAAAAATATTTTATTCATTCAAAAATTACGATTTTGAACTAAATGATTTTACTCGTTCAGAATTAAGGTTTAGAAACCAGAAGTAATTTCAGTTTTTCAAATTTCATGTTTAGTGTTTAATATTTTTTTTTTTTTGAAACCATCTTTTTTTAATATTAAGGAGATCAAAATCATATTCATTTTCATTTTGAGCGATTTAAAACATAATTAAATTTGAAATTATATATTAAATTTTATTAAAAATAGTTGTTATAAACATGTCGTCCTTACAAGCTTAATATTTTTTTTCCTAAAAATTCATAATTTTAAGAGGTTTAACCAAAGTACTAAACTTCTATCAAATAAACTAATCAAATCATAAAACAACTGTGCAGTAGACATTTTGACAACCGACTTGAATTTATTTATACACTCAGATTGATAAAGGAAGCATGAGCGATAAAGATGAAGTGAATTATTACATTAATGATCTAAGAATGATGATACAGCTAACTAAAAGTTTTAGTTTCTTTATACCAAATTTTAAATCAAACTTGTCAAGTTTGTTCTGTGGTATTCTTCAATTAATCAGCATTGCACAAAATATTGGCATTTCAAATAGCTCTTTGCCAAAAGTGTCAAAGGATAGTTCTCTTTATTTCCTCCATTAGCATAACACAGATAACGAGGATATTTGTTGCAGAATTCTCCAGATGGAATAACATAATAGAATATTGTTTCAGTAGGGCTAACTCTAGGTAATATATTATTCTATTATTGTTACTGTCGTTCATTATGTTTAAATAATATAAAATTTACTCTAAACATTTTCTATTTGTTGAACTCATGTTTAAATTGTCCACAATATTCGAGGAGTAATAACTTCTTTCTTGTGTATTTTTGTTTACCTAATTTATATGGATAAGTTATTCCTATACATTAGAGATTCATTTTTGTATCCAGCCAAAGAAATTTAAAGAACTATTCTACGTTAAGTAAATTTAAAGCAATATGAGGTGAATTTTCTCCCAATGTAATAATAGAATGAAAAGCAAAAAGGTATAACTAAATTTCTTTTTTTCATTATTTAGATTTTTTATAATATAATAGAAATAAAAATCATTAGAGGAAAAAGAAAAAGAAAAATATTGAATCAAATAAAAAATGTAATACAATTTATCATAATTTTAAACCATTCAAATGACGGAATATAATATGATTTCCTTTGTTTTCCTTTCATTTCCCTTCATTCAATTTCTATTATTTTTACAGAAAATATCAATGATAAGAATCTCTGTAAGAAAAAAAAATCAATTTTCTTGCAGTTGGTAGGAAATTCACTCCTACCACAATCCAATTTTGGACACGTAATGTGTGCTTTTGCTTTAGCCCCGTAAAAAGAAAATAAAGTAGAAAGCAAGAAAAAAGAGGTTAACGCATTTGTCAAAAAGCAAATTTTGTTTGGAAATGTCTATCATTAGCCAGAAAACAATTAATCATCACACCCACAAAAAAGAAAAAGAGCAAAAATATGCTAACAATCTTATTACTATAATAATTTTCTTTTCTTTATAGTAAATTTTAAACATTTGTTTTCACTTGCAACAATGAAACTTAAATAAAGTAAACATAGTTTTAGTTATACTAACAAGTTTTTATTCAGAATAACAAGTTGTTATATTTCTCATTTTAATAATTAAAACATTTGAATCATATTTTAAAATCTTTTTCACATTAATTTTTTAGAACCAACATAATTATCTTATTTTGAAAAATATATTTCTCGAACGACGATATGTCTCACCCAACAAGTACATATTGATAGAAAATTTACTAAAATTTCGCTTAGCGAGAGTTGTGCTCGCTCAACACATAATATTTCTAGAGCAATTTTTACAAATTTGTTAATGAGTTCTATTTCGTCTAACGAATGAAATGTTCCTACTTAAAAATATTACTCACCCAACTAATACGTCTTCCCCTTTCTCACTAACTTTGCAAAGTATGCTCTCACTCAGAAAGTGAGACACTCGTCTAGCAAGTCTTCATAATTCATAACTTATAACATATATATGAAATTATTCAATTGATCTCAACATGTATTTTTCTTCCCTCTCACAAGTCAAAATAGGTTATACAAGTTTAAAATATACCATTTCAAACCGATTAAACCACATTTAATATCCTTGAAATAAACTTTACCATTAATCCTCAAACACACACCTCATTTTTCCTCAATAACCAATTTAACAATTTCACCGACTCACATCCACCAAACAAGAAAAAATCACATCATATACATAATTCAACCACTCTCAATAAGAAATTCACCAACAATTTAATTCAACAATCCTATCAAATTTAAATACATAATTTTCCTTACTTGATTATTGAGCAAGAATACAAAATCGTTTGTGCCTTTATACAATCTATTCACAAAAAAAATAAAAGAACAATATCTCCACAAGAAAAGTTTGGATTAATGATTTGAACGTACCCTAAAAACCTTAATTGAACAAAAATTCATCTAAAGCTCTTTTGTCAATACATGTAACCACAAACAATATACATGCAACCCAAAAACACTAAAAGATTATAAAGAAAACAATAGATGAACTTACTTTATTCAACAAACTAATCGGTAGGATTGTAAACTTTAACATCAAGAATTACCGATCCAGTCTTCAAATAAATAAAAAATGGAGTCAAAAAATATTGAGAGAAAGACAAAAAAAAAAATTGTAAAAGATAGTGAATTTTATAAGATGAATCTCGATTAATATAATTTTCTATTTATAATCTAACTTTTGGTAATAAAACAATTGTGTGTCGGATTTTAATATTATTACTAGTTTTAGCTATTTTTCATGTCCTTACATTTAGCATGCATACTGACATTATTATTGAGGTTGGTAAATATGAAAGAAGAAAACCCTACTATCTGTAAAAGAAGAAAAGACCAGAGAAAATAAAATGTGGACAGATAAGATTTGTAAATAAATAAAAAATAAAAATTTTATTACATTTATATTTTCTTAACTTTAAAACTTTAAAATATTGGAATATTTATTCTTTATCTATTGTAAACTCGAGCATCAAACTTAAAAAAATAAATTACACAAACATTATGAGTAAAATTTGGTGGTTTACTAAAACAGATTATTAAATAATATGGTTAAGCATGTTTTAGTTTCTAAATTTGATGAAAAATTAAAATTTATTTGTTTTAAATTTTATTGTAATTTGGTTTTTAAATTTTAAATATAAATAAATAAATATAATCATTACAGTCTAATTGTGTTAAATTTTATTCGACGTGACAATAAAAGTATATTTATGTTTACAAATTTTACACGTTTTAGTTTAAATAAAAATTTATTTTCATTCGATCGAAATGATTATATTTATTTACTTTTAAAATTTAAAAATAAAAATATATTATAGAATTTTAGTTTTGCATTGAAGATTACAAACATATTTAACTAAATATTATGGTAATCATTATTTTTAAAATTATAAACATGTGGCAAAGAGCAATGAGAAGTAACACAGTCCACTAATACCAGGTTAGGTTTTCAGAATGAATATCTGACACTATTAATAATGACAAAAGAATTAATGTATATCTATTCAATCTTCTTTTTCTTCAAACAGTGTTGTGAAAATGGACTGATAGGAAAATGACATAGTCTTTTTCTTTCTGGTCCTCTTTAGCTATGAAAAACACACTCAATAACTATGTCCACATCTTCTTGTTGCCTAACCAAAAGTGACTTAATTTTGTCTTGGACAACATATACCATCAACTCTTTCTTTCATCATGCATCATTCTGGATACAACTCTTTAGTGTCATATAACTAAATATTCTTCCTACATAACTCAAAAAAACTGAAAACAGAGTTGCACAGTGCATCTTACCATAACTTACCAAATTAATATATTTCCAATTCAACTCATTCAACCTCTGCCTTTTGCTTTCTTTCATAAACTGAAAATTATGAGAAAATGAAAAAGGCAAGCATCTTTTTCATCAATATTCTAGAAACAGAGTGAATTAAATTTACACAGACTATTCAGTGCATTTGAGATGAACAAATTATTCCCTTTCTGTATTATTTTCCAGTTTCTCCCAGGTCCTTCCCTTGGGATTACAAAAGAGAAAAAAATTAAAAAAAATTAAAAAAAAAAAGAACCCTTCTTGTGATGATCTTTCCTTAAAAATTTACATGGGTATACGACACTGAGACTGAGACACATCCTTTAGCAGTTGGTAGTACTTTAACCATATACGTATACAAAATTATTTATGGACCATCAACAACATCACACAACATTGATCATAGTGGAATCATGCGAAATCGACAACTTTAAACTATGTCGTTCCACATCCTTCACTTGTTATCGATAGTTCGTTCCCCTGTCTTGTCAGAAATTCTCTTTGTGGAAATCATACTTGGTGGATGTGTTGTGAGAGAAATCCAACGCAAGCTGGCGAAGCTCATGGGTCAGAGCCGATGGCCCACAGTAAAACACCCCTGCACCACACAAATAAAACAACATGTTTTTTATCCGAATCATGGTACATGAAAGAAGAAAAAAAAACAGCATTAGCAGCAATTATTGCAGTGTGTGAAATGAAACAGTGAATCTATGTCGGATTATCTAAATCTAAAAAACACGAGTTAAGTTACCTACCAACACGAGCATGTGGATGATTAAGGGCTATGCGTTTGTAAACTGTGCGCCAATTGGGTTTGGCAAAGTGAGACATGACGCGAGTTCCAGAGACAATGTCAAGGCCATTCTTCGCATGGTTGATCGATTGCAACATCGCAATGAGAGCAGAACGAGCATCACCTTCTTCGTACACGCTGGTGCAGTAGCTATGGAGTTCTATCACCTTCCTTCGATCCTCTTCCGCCACCTCGTTCATCACCCCTTTGAACCAGTCGAACGAACCCTGCTCTCTCGTCACCCAGTAGAAATATGCTCTCCTTGTCTTGAACTCATCACCACTCTTCGCCACCGCTCCCTCCTCCACTTCCTCCTCCTCTATCCCCTTCAACCTCTTCACCATGTCCTTCAGAATACTTATCATTGGGGTAGCCCCTATTCCTAACCCCACCAGCAGAACCACCTCGTACTCCTTGTAGTCCTGTGCCGGAGCCCCGTATGGTCCATCCACCAGAACCTTCGGGAAATTTCTGCAACCATACAACGTCTCTTTCTCATATATTTTAATAAAAAAACTTAATTTACGTTTTGGGTCAGAGTTACATAATTTTCAGTATCTTGTGAACCGACGAGTTAACTCGCATGCAGAAATTTTCAACACACGTCCTTATCACAACACTTTTTTTTTTAACCTTTGTTTCCTCACAACTTAACTTGACGAGTGAATTTCATTACAATGTATCAGTTTCACTACCGTCTTATTTGACAGTGAAAGAGAAGAGTGAGCAGTGTAACGATGACAGAAAATTTGATGCAACAAGACAAGAAGGATCGTGTCGTGTGTATCTGTAATATATTTTATTGTTCTTGTTTGAATGTCAAAAAATTAATGTAGTAATTGTATATTATATGTGTTACTTTTATTTTTTAGTATTTGCATCTTTTTTTTTTTTTTAAATGTTCACCTAATGCTTACCGAAATAGTGAGCATGTGCTGGTAAGGTGCACTGAAACTCTCGGTAGCTGTCATTGACCATTAAACGAAAATGGACAAACAAACATGCTCTGTATGATGATGCTCATGTTTTGTTAAATAATTTTGATCCAACTTGTTTTGTGCTCTCCAGCAGCCATCAATTATTGGATTTGTACTTTTCTCTAATAAAATTAAAATTTGATGATATTTTTTGTGTGTTAAATTAGGTTCTACCTTTAGTTAAAAGTAGTTCCAGTGAGATTTAAACTCCTATACTGAACAAATTTTACTGCATGAAAGTTTTTGAACAAATTAGTAAATATTTAAATTCAAGTTCTGAAATAGAATAGGTCTTACATTGAACTGTTATCTCCTTTCAAGCATTCTGCTCTTAGAAGTCCACTCTGTCCATTGAGGGGTTGTTGGCATGCCTGCAAGAAACCAACACAACAAAGATTTTTTAATTATCAGAAACCCACATTTAATTAGAAAAAAAAATGATAATTCACCTGCGAGAATTTGGTTTTCAGACTTCGGGTCCAATCACCAAGAATTTTGATGTGAACGCTTAGGTAATCATCATCAGGGGCTGAAGTTATGGAAAATGGATGCCTATATAAATGCATAAACAATGAACAATGAATATACATCAATTAGATTTTGTTAAATAAGAATTACATGCAAAACATTTCATTTAGAAGATGGTTCTCAAAATGCAAACCATTCAAATGGAGACACAGCAGCACAATTCACAAACATGTATTGTCCACTTTTGTAGGTAAATCCCTGAGGTTTTGACATTTGAAGTGATAACACATTTCCAGGATAAAGAGTCACCTTCAAAGTTAACAACATGAACACTTTTTAACCTTAGCCAAAAAAGTAACTAAAAATCAAATTTTTATCATTTGTTACATACCTTCAATATTTTGACAGACTTAATACTTGATCTGAGTGCTCTAATCAGTCTTTCCAATGCATAAATGGTGATGGGAACAGCTAGATACATCCATGTCTGCAAAACACATAATGTTAAGAACAGGTGAATCCATTATCTTTCAACTCAAAACAACTGTGTAAAAACAAAAAAAAAACACTTGAGGGTTAAGTGAAGGTGCTACTAACCGTTTTCTTGTACCATTTCTTGGTCAAGTAAAGTTTGATTCCATGAATAACCAACAGGGCATAGACAAAAACGAAGAGATGATGAGAATACCAAAAGGCATTGAAACCTGTGAGTTTGTTGAAGGGTTTGGGAAGTTTGGTTCTTCCTCTTCTGAATGCAGGATTGGCCAATGTAAAAGCTATTGCCATCAGCACTATCATTACAATCCCTGTTACTCCTTCCCATGATTTCACAAAATACCAATAATCTGAAGGTCTTTCTCCGAAAAAGGGTTCCATCAGCTTGTACTTCTCATCACTTGCATGAAGAAGCCGAGGAAAATCACATGTAAGATGATATATGGCATGTACACCAACACCAATTGCTATTGCCACAGCTATTACCTGAAAAAACACTATCATATAGAAATGTTTCTTTTCCTGTTCTTGAAGGAGCTAGCAGAAGTGAGAATTACCTTGTGGAAGTTGATGTTGTCGTCGAAAGGAACTACAGCACCAAGTTTGGTCTTGTTTCTTAGCCAGGTAATGGTGTTTCGGCAAACAGGTAACAAGATGAGAGCCATGTTCAATTTAAGAGTCTCTGCTGCACCTTTTGCCATGCATACACAATGGCCCATTACCTCATACACAGCTCTTCTCCGATATTGCACAAATTTATAGGCAAATAGGCCTAACATCACACCAATCCACAGGGCAAGTACCCAAGATCTTCGCCAATTGTCCAGCAAAAAGTACTTGGCATCCCTGTACCACCTCAAAATTACACTGTCCACATACGTTGGCTTAAGCTTTTGGCTTAGCATTTGACTCAGGTTCTTGCTTTCTCCTCTTGTAGTTTCCTCTGGTGCATGCAACAGAAGTGTTTCCAAGCTGTCTATCTGTTTTTCCCCCAACAAAATATGGCCATAAAAGTTAAACAATTTGGCTCGGTGGAGAGTTCTATAACATTGAATGCAGTTTTTCAAATCCATAGATTGCAGACTAGACTAGGCTAGGCTATTTCAGTTACCATGATGTATCCTGAGTCATCAGGGTCCAGTTCTTCCATGATCAAAGCTGCATATTCCTCTGCTTGCTTCTGAATGTTTGACAGTTTGTTCGCAGTGGCGCTAAGGCAGATAATCTGAACCAGAATTGATCACATATGATCAAAAAATCAGATGGGAGGGGAAATTCAGATTACTACAATTTTCTGACCAAACATGAAAAGTAATGATTTTGTAGTTTACCTCTTTAATTTCTTCCTCGGTGATTCTTCCATCTGCATCTTTATCAACCCTGCGTTGCAAATCCAAGTCAACAACATCGGTGAGGGTGATATTAACCAAACAAAATGCTTCATGTTTATATCAACCAAAACAACGAATTACATGTCAAAGAATGTTTTGAGCCTGGTATCAAAGCTCTGGTCAGAAATACTGTCCCAGAACTCCCTCAACTGGATCTTGTTAATGGAACCCCCTTGAATACCTCTCTGCCTAGCAAGAGTATCAAAAAGCTTCTCTGCATAAGCCTCGGATTCCTTGTTCAATCCTAGAATTAATCAAATCCAATGACACTGTTAAAAACCACTGTACAGTGTACATTAACTAACATTCATGTCACTTGCAGTAAAACAAGGAGGTTAGGTGTACCTAAGCATTGTGCAAAGAGAGTACGAGGAAGATAGCCATCAGAGTTAGCAGTGAGCTTCTGAAACCGGTTCTCCACCTCATCCCACCCTGCACCCCCATCGGTCATGCTGATGAACTTGAGCCCTGTGAGAGCATGAGCCACTGCAGACTTCGTTCTTTCGAAGTGTTTCGGTGCTGGTTTTGAGAAAGAAGCCAAACGCTTCAGCTGCTTCATGCGGATTGCAGCACTCTGAACCACAGAGGCACCAAACGATTTTTTCTTCTCAAGCCTCTTCCCTGTCAAACCCAGCTTTTCATCCTCCTCTTCCACCCCATCAAAATCTTTAACACTGTGTAAGGCCACAGAATCACCATGAATGTCCATGGTGACCTCAACATAGTGACCCTCACCAGCTTCTGCCTCAGATTTTCTGCCACTGTCAAGTTCAACATCAGTACCATGTTTTGACTCTGAACCTCCTGCGTTGTTGTTTGTCTCAGACCTTTCAGCATCAGTTAGTTCTATGTCTGATTCATGGTGGTGAAGATCTGCAGAAGCTCCTCCCATTTTCTTCTCTTTTTTTTTTTCTTCTTGTGATGAACACACACACACACTTTTTCAGGTTTCTTTCTTCACACTCATTTGTTTCTCTTTCCCTGCTAGCTGCCACTTCTGGCTATATGTACGTATCTTATAACCTCTTGCTATGGACAACAATGACAGCCATTTTATCATAGAAAAAGCTCTTCAATTCAAAGTGACTTTTTTTTTTTTGGATGTCTTTGTTTATTTAAAGCATTTAGCTTATCTTCATTTCTTTGCACTTCTTTATAATAAACCATGAAAATTATAGACTCTGTAGGTGTTTCAATCAATGTCAATAACATCATAAAAATAACCAATTTCCAACGTAGTTTCTTTATGTTTGACTCAACTCAATCAATTTGTGAAATAAAAAATGTGTATCATTGTTTTCTTATTTAAGTTTAATGTCATGTTTTACCACTTCCTATGATTATTATTTTGTAGATTTTACCCTTCAAGTGTTTCTTTCTCCTTTTCTCATCACAGTTTAAGGTGTTATAAAATTAAAAATACTGTTATTTCTGCACTTTCTATGAACAATGGTACCTTTTTTTTTAGATATTCTAACAAAGATTCTATTAATGGTTTAATGATTGATAAAATCTTTCAAAGCATTTGGAATGTCACATGCTAGTTAAATTAGGTACTTGATCTATTCCATCCATGGAGATATTGAATTCATAAATTGGAATGAAACAAAATTCAATTTTCATTCATTTTGTTTAATGACAATGATTAAAACTTTAATGTGACATAAAGTTGACACGGGAAAACCTTTAATATAAAATTAAAGTGTAGAAAATTCACAATTATTATTCTTTAAAATGAAGATACATTTTTTCTACTTTCAAAATTCTTGCCCTTCTTTAATTTAATTTTCAATTATTTTTTGCTCATAAACTTTTTTATTATTTTCTCCAATAAAAGATTTCATATAGTTTGACCTTGAAGAAATTTGAAATTATTGATTGTGATACAAAATTTGCATAGTTAACAGTTTATTAATTAATTAATTAAATATTTTAACATAGTAGTTAGTTGGCATCACATTGAACAAAATCTTAGAAGATAAGCAAAGAGCGTAATAAAAGGCACCGATCATGTATGTGACAGTGGCATTGCCTTTTTTCACCATTTTTTCACCCAAACAAACCCAACCAAATCATTACTTATAAAATTCAATTAATTCATGTTTCATTGGACCCACACCACCACTGTAACCCTAAACACATTCTATTAAAATAAAAATAAAAATTAAATCCAATCTTAAAATCTTGCACATGCATTTTACTCACCTGTCACTGTCTCACATTTTTTTTAGTAGCTTATGTTATCATATTTTATTAACATTTGTGTTTCTTTACAAGTGGAATAGAAAATTAATGTGTATGTTTTAATGTAATCAATATTGTGCTTTTTCCTAAGTGTCTTTTACTTTCCCCCTTTTTTTTTTTTTTTTTTAATTTTTCTCTTTTTTTTTTTTATCTCGTTTGTTAATTTAATTTGGATACATAGATGCTGCCATAAATTTTATACTCCCAACTAGTTCAGATTTGAAAAATAGTTATTATCACAAAAAAAAATAATTATAGGCAAAGATGTAAGAGTATAACTTTATATTATTGATTATTGAAAATATCTTTTTACGATTGTTTGTCTTTTTTCTTTTGCTCATGTGGGCATGTTTTTTAGTGTTGAACGTCATGTTGGGATGATCTTTTCTGTGAACATAAAAGTTTGTAGAAAAAAAATTATATATGAACTAAAATTAGTTTATATATTAATTATAAATAAATTAAATAAATTATATGAGAAAAATTGGATAAATTAAAGGGAAATGGGTATCACTAACTCAATGGACATGATGATGAGAAGAAAGATATTGACTTGGGTTTGGTCACTCATAATTAGTTTTCTTTTTTATCAGAGTGGGAAAATCAATAAGATTTTTGAGTGGAATCTTTATAAGATTAGTCAACACAACACAACCACTCAATAATGCATTGTTTGGTACGAAATGAAATAATGGAAATATAATGTTTTTTTTTTACTACCTAAACCAAAATCTTAACCACTCATGTTCATCACGTCATATTATTAATTTTTTCTTATCTGTAGAAATAGTTGGCAGATATTATCACAAAGTAAAATCCTATTTTAAGACCCTTTTTTTTCTGAATAAGATTCTATTTTGTGGATATTATTACTAAAAAAAATCATATTTTTTATCAAATTTATTTAAATTTTTTTAATATAATATTTATAAATTTTGTCATAATATTTTATATAAAATATTTTTTACAATAAATTTTTTATAATTTTATAGAAAATAATTATCCACAAATAAATTATCTATCAGTTAAATTTTTTTAAAATAATCAGGAAAAATTATTTCATGCAAATTCTATTAATAAATTTATAAGAAAATTTACATGTAATATCAAAATTTTTAATAATAAATTTCACATTTTTAAAACAAAAACAGTTGATTTTCATTTTTTCATTTGGCGTTTTGTTTGAAAGCCAAAGAGTTTTAAATAATAAAATGAATATTTTTCACATTAATAAATTAATATATTTATATATATAAAGTTTAATTTTAGTATATTTTATGTATCTTCCTCCAAAATTTTTGTTTTTGAAAAGTGAATTAAAGTACACTCAAAAGCTGATACATAACTGTATCTAAAAGTTGATACATAACTGTACTTGGACGATAAATAATACACCTAAAAAAAACTTAGATATGAACAGAATACATAAGGGGGAAATATTAATAATTTATATAAAGAAGATAGTAACATTTTATATAGCATAAATTAAATACCTATGTCCATATTATTATATACCATAATTACATTTATAAGACATCACATATAGATCGCTAAATAATCGGTATATATACTTATTCGTGTATTTTGGTGGATCTTTGTTGAAAGTAAAGAAATATCGGTTTCCTAAATTCTTTTTTACATGTATAAATTAATATATAAATAAATATATTTTTTATTTCAGTATATTTTATTTATTTTGTATCTTCAAAATTTATGTATGTTTATTTTGACACTTTAATTTTTTCTTTAAATATCTGGTATTGTTCGTACAAATTTTAATTTAAATAATATTTTATTTCATTTAGATTTTCAAAATCTTTAATTAAGCTTGAACTACCAATTTTATTACTTTCATAAAAAGTTACATCTATACACGAAATACTCTGATCAACTATCTAAACGTACCAAGTTGCTAGTAAATTATTATTATTATTATTATTATTATTATTATTATTATATATATATATAAATAAGTAAATAAATGAATCTTTTAATTACGATAATTGTTGAGTAGTTTAGTATTTACTATGACATCAATAACATAAATGTACGATCTTAGTTTAAATAAAGCACAACTAAATTAATTAATGTTAGAGTAAGACACTGAAATAATAATCTAAGATCTGATGCAACTATTTGTCATCTTCTCAGTAATGGAGTGCATGTATGAGCATTGGAAGGATGAAATTAACACTGGTCTCAAATGTTGCACTATTTTTCTCATTATCTCAAACACCAGATTCAATTTTTTTAGACTTCACAAAATTAAAAGTTAAAATTCTTTATAAAAGAAGTTAAGTTGTTTATTGATATAATAAAAATGTAGGGTATATAAATAGATACAAATTTCTTTATAGTTATTTAAGTTAAATTTAAAATATCTTGAGTCAAATTTTGTGTAAAATTTAATCATAAACTAATTCCTTAGTCTGATGAGAAAATGTTTGAAATTTTCACACCTTTTAATTATGGATAATGATACTTTAACTCATTTTTTTACTTATTTTTAATTCACTACTCTTATCACCCTTAGATCATCGCATTACATCACTACAAAAAATTTAAATAGATAATCTAAAGATGATGAGAGTAATGAGTTAAAAGTGGATAAAAAAAATGGATTAAAATATATATTTTTTTAATTATATGGTAAAGTTGATGGCCTAGCTATATTGTCGAAAGTGTCAAATGATTCCTCAAACATTTCACGATTCTTTTGACAAATATAGTGTGAAAAAAAATAAATAAAATTGGTGTTTACTCTTTCACATCAAAGCTTTCACTTTGTTTTTTCCTCTTCTCTTCCCTATATATGTTAGCATGTCACATCGCATTTATACGCGTTATAATATTATAACATCCTAAAAAAAGTAGGTTAACTAAACAATAGTGTTTTGCGTAATATGTGTGTATTACGTAAAAAACATCGTAAGTTATTTCCTAGAGTTGTTTACCCATAAAAATATTATTTTAATATGGATTATGCGAATATAATTTTTTTTTAAAACCAAAATAACTTATTTACAATTAATTTTTTAAATTAAAATTATTTGTATTTAGGATTGTGTTAGTTTGACATTGACATTATTATAAAAAATAACGATATTTTAACAATTTTTTTAATCTATTTTTAATTTTTTTTCTATCCACTTTTAACTCATTACTTCAATCACTTTTAGATAATCACATTACATCATTAAAAAAATTAAAATAAATTATCTAAGAGTGGTAGAAGTGGTGAGTTAAAAGTGGGTTAAAGTATCATTATCCTACTCTAAAATTAATAGATAATGATATTTTAACCTACTTTGTTGACTCACCATTAGATTATTACATCATATCACTAAAAAAATCAAAATAAATGATTTGGTGATGATTTTGAATCAATAAATTAAAAGTAAATTAAAAAAGATGAATTAAAATATCATTATCTAAAATTAATATTTTATTTAAATAATAATATTTTATTAAGAAAAACCCATATCAAATGGTTGTTATATGTGAATAGTGGTGTCAAAATATATTTTTCCTTGTATTTATATACTAATTGATATTTTAATATCATATTTGTATATTTGATTCGTTTTAGTTTTTTTATTCTTTTATTCTTATTTAATTTAGTTTTTATTAAAAAAAATAACGTGGTTTCCTATTTCTAGAAAACCAACGTGCTTCTTTAGTTTAAAACTGTTTTGAACGTGTTATTACATTTTAAAATATGGTTTAACTTTTACCTTTCAACTTCTGTTAGTTTTTTTTTTCCACCTTTCTCCACTTTCCACCACCTTCTTTCACCCTTTTTCTCTACTTCTTTCCCCTTCTTTTACTTTCGTAAATGACATTTTAAGTTAATATTAAACTGAAAAAAATGTCAAATGGTATAGATCACTCAAAAATTAATTTTAAACATCATTTAATACACACAAAAATTAACATAATTAAATTAGAAGAATTATATCATTTATTTTTAAAAATTGAAAATAAAACTATATAAATTTTTTAAATAAATGTAAGTTTTAGTTTTTACGTCAAAAATTAAAATATATTTAATTCTTTATATACAAAGTGTAACCAATTTCAGGATCAAGACAATAACCCATAGTGAGTTGACGGGACAAATTTATTAGATAATTTATTTTGTCATTTTTTCCGCTTAATTTATTAACTTGTAACTAAGTGGAACAAACCATGACAAATTGAGACGTGGTAGCTTATTAGCCAACCTTTTTTAAAGAAAAAAATAATTAACTTTACAAGAGTTGTTTATAAGTATAAAACATTATTTCAATGTCAATAATACGTACATCCGTTAATTAAATCCACTTATTATCTTAACCTCAATACCTTGAACTAAGAAATTGAAGTCTTTTAACTCGACTAGTAATATCTTAAATTAGTACTTACTAAAAGATAAAAGTATATTTGATCAATTCATATTGTTCTATATTAATACTACAATTCAATCAAGCTTATTATCTGTAATTGAATAAAAAATAATAATAATTATTTTAGAGAAATAAATAGCAATCCTTGTCAAATAATAAAAAGTATATATTATTTTAATTTCTAACCCTGTTTTCTTACGTGTGAATTAAGTTTGCAAGATTTATCATCACCGAGGTATGAATATTGGACACATCATATTCTATACAAAATCATAAATATTTGTGGTTTTTTATTTATTTTTATATGTCATCCAACTTCCAGATTCATACTCAATATAAAATTTATAAGTGTTATTTAATTTTTAACATCAATGAAGTTTTGTTTTATTTTTTAAAATATAATTCACAATTCGTCTTTAACTTATATATATATATATATATATATATATATATATATATATATATATTTTTTTTTTTTTAAATTAAAGACATTTTAGCTGTAGAAGAATATAAAATAGTTGAGAATTTAGCTACGAATACACAACTTATAAACGTTCAAAAGTTTTTTTTTTTCCTTTCAATATCCAGTTTAAGTGCTCATTAATAAAATTTTGTTATAAGATAACCCTTAAGTTGTTTGAAAAATGACCAAGAAAATATTGGTATCGTTGTTTAAGAATAAGTTTAAACCGTTCAATTTTAGACAACTTAATATGCAAATTTTGGAAGTTTGATTTTCTTTAATTGGATGGTTATATCCTAACTTATTTTCAATTTAATCCTTTAACAATACCTTCAAAATAAATACAAAACAACAAAATAAAGTGCAAAAAAAAAAAACGAAATTTCAGCCCAAAACACCAATTATTCAAAATTAATTAAAATAACAAAAATACAGAATGATTGTTTCTAAAATGTTGTAAAAAGTATGCGTTAAATGGAAAATATTAATTAGTAAAAAATATGTGTAAATCCTGTATTGATAATTCACTGAGAGAACTGGAAATATTAATTACAAAACCATGTGAAGCCTACATTTTAAATCCATATCATAACCTTCAATACAATATTTTAGGATATAATGTTTTTTATTTTATTAAATGATAATTTTTAGCAAATATACAGAACCATGGCATATTATTTATTTATAAATGATTGTTCATTTTAACTTCAAATTTAATTTAACAATCTAACAAACTAGTTTTATTAAAGTATAGTGACACTAATAAGATATTATTTATTTATAAACATGGAGAGAAATATACAGTTCTGAATTAAAATAATTTGAATTTGATAATGTATTATATATATGTGTTGGGAGACATATATATCTAATAGTGCGTAGACTTTAAGATAGCCAAAGTGAATGTAAGTGTGTTGTTTGGTGGAGGTTAATCACTCACCAATTCCACTTGGCAAAAAATGTTAGTTTTATATTCACAAGTGATATAATCAAGTTTTAAGAAACGAGTCTAAGAGTTACGGATAAAAAATATAAAACAATTCCACTTTTAATTAGCGATGACACGATTTTAAAGAAGATTAACATAAAAGTCAACAAATTATTATACACAATATTTCATGATTTAGATAACAATAAATAATTATACCGTAAATATATACATTAATTTACATCTAAAAAATTGTGACTGTTATAAAATGTCGGCAGACTCAGCTTATGCACAAATTTCTCCGTTTTCAAAGTTTGCTTGTGACTGCAACACTCATAATACGACAAAATTGCGAGTGGGCTACTGCAGCATAGGTTTAGGTTTCGAATACATTTATCACCACTACATTCTTATTCTTATCATAATAATATAATATACACAATGTGAAAGTAAACAAACAAATCCACGTGCATGGTTGATTTGTTTTACCTCATCAAATAACATACAATAAAATACTTTTTAAAAATTTTGTTACATAATTTCATATAGAAAAATATTAGGATAATTTTGATACCAAACATGTTGTGAAGTACTGTATTTAAACTATGAAAACTACATATTTCTTTATCATTTAGATTATAAAAGGTTTAATTAGTCGGATTAGTTGGATAATAGTCATTTTTGTTTAGATATATCAGTTTGGTATTCATTTTTAAAAATGTGTTAATTTAGTCAAAATTTTTGAAAAAATGTCTTATTTAAGTTTCCTTCAAACAAAAATTACTAAAGCCGTTAACTTAATTAATAACTTTTACTATTAAATTTTAATATAAATATCAACACTTAATTTTGTAAGTTATTTTAAATATCAATTAAGTTAACTATGTTAATAATTTTTTGCTAAACAAAACCTAATTAAGATATCTTTTCAAAAGTTAAGACCAAATTGACATTTTTTAAAAAACGGTACTAAACTAACACATCTAAATGAAAGTTAGTATTATCCGACTAATTAAACCATTATAAAATTACGAAGAAAAACATTTTTTAAAAGTTAAAGATTAAAATTCCTAAGAATATATTTTTACATAGCTTCAAAATTCAAGTTCTAAACATATCTATCAAGTGACTTTTCAACAATTTCATAATTTAATCCTCAGTACAATAAACGATTCTAGAAAACTTACTGTTGAAAATGTTTTACGGACAATTTTTTATTTTATTTTTTATTTTTAACTAAGTTAAAATTTTATTTTAGCCTAAAAAAAATATATTCATTTAGTAAATTATTGAATTTGGATGTATAACCCTAGCCCAAACCTAATCCCGTAATTTTCTTAAATCGAGTGTTTTGGAGGGAAAATAATGGGAGCGAAAAGTCGTTTTTCTTCATTTTTACAGTTACTTAAATTCCCACACTCCCTAATTTCAAATTTTTGTTCTCATTCTCCTCTTCCATTTCTTCAATGGAATCTTCCACCATGATCAACCCCAATTCCAATCACAAGAGACCCTTCGCGCACGATTTTTCTTCATCTTCTTCATTCGACAATAACCCCAAAACTATCTCACTCTTTGTAAGAAATTTCGATGTCGCTCTCCTTTCATCCACTCAAAACGGCGCCGTTTCGCCCTGCGACTTTATGCGCCTCCGCGCGGACCACCCGTACTCGATCGGGCGCCGCCCCCGCGACTGCAGCTTCGTCTTCCGCGACCGGCGAGTGAGCAAGCGCCACTGCCAACTCCTCTTCGATTCTTCCCTCCGCAAACTCTACATCCTCAACGGCGTTCTTTTGACCGACGACTGCACCGCCGCGTGGCGCCTTGTCCACGAGTTCAGAAAAAGGGCCAGGACGTCGTCTCACGAAAACAACGATGGCTTCGTGCTTCGAGAAGCTTCCAACGGGGTTTTCGTGAACGGCGTTGAGATGGAGAAGGGAACGGCGGTGGAATTATCGGTTGGAGATAGGGTTTCGTTGGTTTGTGGGAACCAGAACGGTTCGTGTGGGGTTGGGAACGGAGTTGGGTTTGTTGTTGAGAGAATTGATTTCGAAGGGTGTGATAGTGAAATTGATGGGTTGAAAACATTCTCGGAACACTCGCAGAGTGGGAAGAGGAGTAAGAGGGTTTTTGCACTGAAGGCTAATGTTTCAAGGTATGAGGGAGTTGTTGGGAGAGGAAGGTTTCTTCTCGATAGGTGCAGAGATATATTGCTTAGTAGTGATCCTGTGTTGTGTGTTGTGCGTGATGGATCTGTGTGTGCTCCTTGCAATACTGAGGTGCAGTCAAGGTTGGGATTATTTGGTGAAAGTAAAAGGATGGGTTTGGATGCAAAAGTTGGAGTTGATGTTGCTGATAATGTTCCAAATACAAAGGTGCTGTTAGATTCTGCAGGGAAGGATAATCTTGATCATTCTTCTGTTGGTGGTGACTGTCAGGGACAGCTTGGCAGTGGTAACGACAATGTTTATCCCCAGCCTGGCAAGAATTTTTACTTGAACCGCCTTGAATTTATGAACCATGGCTCCTCGGCGTGTCATCGGTCGATATCTCTTCCTGAACTATTTCATCCTTTGGAAAACATTTCAAGGATATTTATAGCAACGTTTACAAGTGACATAAAATGGTGTGATTACCTAAAATTTTTCAATGTACTGTTTTCCTTTCATATTGCTCCCTTTTTAAACCGTTTTTGTTTTTTGCTTGTGTTTCCTATTGTTGTATCTTTACTTGTGATTGATTATGTGTTTTAGATTGGCTGGAAATGTGTCCTAACTGAAGTGTCTTGTTAGGTTCTTGACATATTGCAAGATTCCTTTTCACCTTCCAGTTACGATTGCATGTCATAATACCGAGAGATGTTGGAGTTCAAAACCCGAGGAAAGAGTATCTGTGCCTTACCAGGATTATCCTAACCTAGTTGTAGTGTAAGTTTTTTTTTTCTTTTGATTTCTTTGAATTTTTTTTTTCGAGGGTGAGGGAGATATGTAGCTTAAATTACGCCCTTGCGATTCACTACTTTATTTCTCCTATTTGTGAATGTCTTTCTTGTTGGATATTAGGTATCCCCAATTCCCCGAAACCATAGCATTTGGTAATGACCGCAAGAGACAAGGGATTGCTTGCCATCATCCAAAGTTGATTGTTTTACAAAGAAAAGGTAGCATTCGAATTGTTATCACATCTGCTAATTTGGTGGAAAAGCAGGTATTCTAATAACCTAACTTTTAGTTATTGACATTGATACATGATTTTACCTGATAAATTGAAGAGAAAATGTGTTTTCGCTGTTCATTTGTTTACATTGTTTATTTAGACATCACATACCTGATAGCTTATTGCCTTCACAAGATGAAATGTTTCTAGCTTAGGAGTAGTAAGGTGTTCTGGTATCTATATTAACAAACAGTAAGAATAATAATACTGAAATATCATAATTTATGTAGTATTTGAATTATTATTACTTATACTGATTTGGTGCAAAACTCAGTAATACTTTTATACTCAGTGACTCTTTGATCGGAACTAAGCGACACTAGAATCAGAAACCTATGGAAGGTACACTATACAGTGACACTACAAGTATGCAGTGCTTAACAAAACCCCACAGTCTGCAGCTAGCAGCTCTTCTCCAAGATAGAAGCCTTCCTAACCTTCTCTCCTCAAAATTCTTTGCTCTTTCAAATCCTTCCCTTCCTTCCCATTTCGCTCTCCTATCATGCCAGAATACTCTTCTCCAACCGAGAGGAGTGCTAGGAGCATATTCTCTATCACATATCCTTATCGGTTAAAAATTATTGAAAACTACAAAAATAGGATTGAAACTCAATAAGATGTGAGACTCTAAAAAGTTGTGATTTCTAATGAATTTCATTAAACAAGATTATATCCACAAAATTGTGATTTGCAATAAATTTCAGCCAATAGTAGAGAGTGTTCCAAACACTATATCAGAGTGTGGTGTCGACATTTATTCTCCAACCATGGTTTCTGCCTTATGTTTTGTTATTACATCCATCATGCTTTCCCTTGACCAAATCCTTCATTGTCTTATTCTGTGACATCAAAACTATATTGATTCTCAAAACTAAAGAATTAATAGAACATAACGCACACATACGGGGGGACATATCCAGTCGGATGAGAGGAGTAGGTTTTGGGCATACAACCACATATGGATGGTGAAAATTGTTTAGCTAGTTTTAGTCTTAACCATCTCTTTCGATATTATATGGTTGAAATATACTCCTCTTGCTCACACCTCTCACCTGATGCCATATCAACCGGAGAGTATTTTCTCCCGAGGAAAATATATATTAGTTGTTGGGTCTTACCATGAATAGTCAAAGATTAAAAGACAAGTTCTGTGAATATTTTAAAAAGTCACATAGCTTTTAAGAAATTTTTAATTTTGACCATTCATGTATGATTGTACATTCCAACTTATCTATTCGTATTCTCAAATAAAAATGATTTTCTCACTAGATACATTCTCGCTATCTCTCTGGATACATACATATATGCATGTATGTATATGTATATAGTAACCCAATGACTATACTTCATCTTGTATTTACTGTCCTTTATATTTCATTATTCATTGACATATAAATATGTTCTTTTTTGGATCATTTTATACACTATAAAAACAGTGCAAAATTTGTTTGGAGCAATAATGTGAAATAATGAAATAATCAAAACATAAGAAGGCAGAAAAAAACTTTTATTGTCCACCACAATCAAATAAGTTAATTTACATGATACTTGTATACAAACATTGGAGGACTCAGAATTATTCTTGTAAAATGTTTAGATGTAAGACATCAACTACTGCATTTACCATAGTTTCCCTAGTTTAAACTTTGAAGCCTGTAATAGCAACATTTGTATCATGTAAAATTATGTGTATTAGCATTTTAATAGGTATCCTTAGTCATGCTGATTGTAGGTTTACAACTATTCCTTGTTTGTATGTCATTATTCACTAACATGGCAAAACTATTGATTAATTTTTCAATTTTTCATGGTTGTGTAGTGGAACAGTGTGACTAACACTATATGGTGGCAAGATTTCCCTCATGCTACTTCTGTTGATTTTTCATCGCTTTTCCAAAAAATTGGCAATGCTGACATTCATCAATCAAAATGTGATTTTGCTGCTCAATTGGCTGGGTTTATGGCATCTCTTGTTATTAATGTACCCAGTCAGGCTCACTGGATTACACAGCTGACAAAATATGACTTTGGAGGCGCTACAGGACATCTTGTTGCTTCAGTACCTGGAATTCACTTTTATAGAACTTCTGTTTTGTCAGAATCTTTTCAGGCCTCTCCTGTTGTAAGTACTCAAGTATGTCATTCAATGATATTGCTTCTTTCAGCACTGGTTGACTGCCCTTGCCACTGCCTCTGTATTTATTTTTTGATATAAAGTATCATTTTTGTTCTTTTAAATTTAATATTTGCGAACTATATCCACCTAGCTTGGGTTGGAATGTTATACCCTTAAACGCCGACTTATGGTTAAGGTGATGCTAGTAGGATATCTTGGTTTAATATTGAATTCCAGCACTAATATTGTTAGCCATGTGATCATTTGGTGACTTTGGTGAAGCTACTTCTTCTATGGATTCTTTGACTACAATTTATACTCTGAAAGATGCTAATTTCTGTTCATATTTTTTTTTTTTCTTTTCTGTTTTGAAGTTTCTTGGTTCAGTTGTGGCATCTGTGGTTGGTGTGAGCCATCTTTTCCGCACTGTAGTGGACTCAAACAGTGCTAGACTAAAATCACTGGCTTCATTCCTTGGAAAGTCCTGTAAGAATGCTTATGGGAAGTTGGAGATTGTTTTAAGAAGAAAGCCCATTGCGTCTGTTGATGAAAATGCTGTTATTGTTCTTGTTCCCAATCCTGATCAAGCTTTTGAGGGAGGTAAAAGCTACGTGACATGTGAATTCCTTTTGCATTATATTTACATTCGATTCTCCATTCATCTCAGGATTTTCAAATTAATTTTTTATTCTGTTTTTCTTAAATGTGTTTTGAACTTTCGTTATATTGTTATTGTTGTTTTGGACATGCCTGTATAGCGGGTGGATAGGGTTTTCATATTTTCAGGCTACCCATAATAATATCGATTGTTTTTGTTCCTTTCGGTAGACTGTGTTCAACTTGGTTTTCTGCCTAGAGATGTTGCAAAATGGGTTTCTCCTCTTTGGGATGCCGGATTCTTCACGTTTTCTGGATATGTTTGTGCAAAAGAGGCACTTGCTGCTGCCATGGGAGAAAACTCTAAGAAAGTTCAACTAATACTAAATGTCTCAGAGGTGTGTTGGATGTGTCTTCGAGAGGATTACTTGTTGGTTGCCTTCATTTATGTTACATGATTTTTGAGGCATTGTAACTTTGCAGGGGCACTATTTTAAAGATATGTCAAAGATGATGCAATCCGAACATATGGTGGCCTTTTGCTCACTCATTGCTTCCACTGAAAGATGTTATGGACTTTGGAGACTACAAGAGGTAAGTGGTGCCGGACCAGGAAGATCTTTTTGCATTGATTGTATTAAGATGTTCCACATTCAATATGAAATTGGCCAAAATGCCCCATATAAGACTTGTACAATCTTCTCTATTGAGCTACTTTCTTAATGAAGTTAGGCTTAACTCATTTCTGAGATGGTATGGGAGCCTATCTAATCTCTATGGTAGGCAACATGTAAGTTTAACTATTCAAATGTCTAGTTTTGGTTGTGAAGGATAGGTTTTAAGATGTCTCATTGGCTAGGCATATGGCGGAAATATTTCTTATAAGGCTTGTTATTTCTAATTTCTAATAGATCGAGATAGTCACACTTAGTTTACCGTTGAAATTAAGGTTAAGTTTGATTTCTTTTTCTACTTTTGTTATCTTGAAGTATAGTTACGAGTTTCTCTTTCTTTGTCACTCAAACATTCTTGATTTTGCATGTAAATGACGATGTTTATGCTATAAATAATTTTGAAAGATCCAGTTATGAATAATTATTATTACTTTTTTTCTACCAGATTCTAAATCGATACAAATGGCCCGAAGCATTAAAGTCTGAAATTATTTGCAGTAAGTGTTTTTTTTTTAATATTATTGAGTACAATGCCAACCCTACTAATTACAGGTCAAAATCGATAAGATGACCTCGTCGTTCTGTTTTCAATCTTCTGGACAATATTGTTTGACTCCTTTTCTGTCCATTAGGTGCATCTTCTATTGGTTCATCCATCAATTCAAAATTTCTTGCTGCTTTCTCGTCTGCTGTCGGGAAGAAATCATTGCAACATTTTGACTCTGAAGAGTCTGATCCTGAAGTAATCCGAAGGCCTTTGCTCTTTCATTAGATTCCCTTGAATTTTTTTTTTACATCTTTTCTACAAGAGGCATGATTTGTTTAGATTGTTCTTTTTTTAATTCAATAGTTTAATGATGGTTTGACAGTGGGGCTGCTGGAGTGCTAGTGAAGAACTAAAGAATCCTTCTGTTAGGATTCTATTTCCCACTATTGAAAGAGTGAAGAATGCTTACAATGGGATTTTGCCTTCAAGATATATCCTTTGCTTCACAGAGGTGATATGATTTTCTTTATGCTAGATTCCTTGGGTAACCTTGTGACAAGATCACGGGGAGAGACAGCCACACACTCATTCATACAAAGATTGCATGGGACAATTTGTAGGTCCCTATTTAGGATAAGTTAATCTCGCTTAACATGTGTAAAACACATTTTCAAAGGGTTATTTTAAAGGAATATATTGAGTCAGCGAATACGCTCCCCTTCCCTAACCATTTTCAAATGGTTAGTATTGAAACTTTTTCATCACAAATGTGAATACCATTTAGTTCGTGACCGTTTTATTGGTATTATCTCTTTTTTAAGAAATTGTTTTCAAAGTTATCTTCGGAAGGGGTAAAGTTTTGACTTGGTTTGTATAAATAAATTGTAATTATGTGTGAACAATGCATAATCGATTCTCTACTTTTGAACAGAAAACATGGCAAAGGTTGAAGACTTTAGATATACTTCGTGATGCTATTCCTCATCCGCCTGAAAGAATAGGGCATCCAATGCATATTAAGGTAAATTACTTCATATGGATTTATATTGATGTATCATGTATGTATTCTTGTTATGGAAAATATTCTCAAGTTAAATAGTTGCTGTACGCATTTATTCTTCCTGTGTTAAGGAAAAGTTGAGTTTGAGGGATTCGGGTACCTCTTTCCTCTTTGTGTCCTGTCATTCCCCATCTCTAGTTTTGATAGGGAAATTGGCAACTAATAATTCTTCAATCGGAATTAGAATGGGTTCAAATTGATGAACACGCTTAGGTTATTTGAATGGGTTTCACATTTTATGAGTACAACAATTAAAGGATTTCTAGTTTAGGCACTTCCCGGGTGCAGTTTGTCGATCTCATTTTAATCTTTAAAGTGTTAGTTTACATGCAATAACGGTGGTATCAATGAGCTTGCTATGAAGCTATAATTTATCCAATCCGTGAATCATTTATTTATTTTTGTTTGATTTCATCTGAGTGCAGTATTTATTATGCTAGATTTTTGGCTTCTTTTGTTGTGATGATCAGTGTTCTGGAGCTTTCCTGCCATTTATTTTCCTATTGTAAGTGCACCAGTTCTTCGTATTTGAACATGGCACTCATGTTTCTATGGAAAATGACAGCATTATCTGTCTGTAGGATGAGCTTTTGTCATGTCTTTTGTATTCTATTGCACAATATCAATGGCTTGCTTTCGATGCATTTTTACTCTATTTGTGTGAACAAGATTTCAGAGACCCCTTGTATGAATTGTACTCATTCATATGGTTGTCACCGAGTTCCTACATTAATCTATTTTTCAGATACTAAATACATATAGGATTTGACTTGAGTGATTAGCTTCTCAATTACTAAACCAATCTCTGCTTTTCCTCCCCACATAACAAATGTATGTTTGAAGTGATTTCATTGAAATTGGTTTGCGCAGGTGGTGCGTAGATGCTTCTGGTCTGGGAGGGATGCACCTTCCGTTGGTTGGGTATACTGTGGGTCTCATAATTTTAGTGCTGCTGCCTGGGGGCGACAGATTTCAAACCCATTTAGGATAAAAGCTGAAGGACCTAAAAAGGAGGACCCTTCTGTGAATTGTGGGCTTCACATTTGCAATTATGAACTTGGGATTATATTTACTTTTCCTCCTACAGAAAATAATGGTCGTCCTAAAGTTAAAAGCACAGAATTAAAGGATATAATTCTGCCGTTTGTTGTGCCTGCTCCTAAATATGGATCTAGTGATCGGCCAGCTACAAAGCAGGCTATGAGGGAGGTTATGGTTGAACTTGCTGAGCGAGAGAACGAGAAACGTACAGAAGAAGAAATGATGGAAGAGCTTGATGATGAAGAGGAATTTGTCGAGCTTCCAGAAGAACTGGAAGCAACCAATTATGTTGAACAGGAGAAGGAAGAGGAGAAGGAATATGCTGATATACTCTGGAGTCAGGTCGATTCATAGCAGTTGAGCTTCTGCAAGGAGCTACATTGGGAGCAAGAAAAAGTGATTATGGAGCTGTCAATAAGAGCATTTTATACAAAATCTTTAAGGTAAAAAATTGATTATAAAGAAACATGTGAACTATTTTTGACTTGTAATTCTTGCTTCGGGTCGTAAAATGTAGGCGACACTTGGATATAAATAGTAGCAGATATTCAACTTGCAAAGAGCGAAGCCGTTGAACTTTCAAAAGAAAGTGATTAGGAACACTCATCCTGGGTTGATTAAGTTTGGAGTAGAAAGTGGTATTTCGGATCTCTCGTGGTTCAGCCCATTTTAGACTTGATGGATTACTTAACCACTTTATAGCCCCAGGTCCCTTTCTTAGGTGGTGGATCCAACTCAATGTGGGTTTCTTAAGTAAAGATGGAAGATGGATTGATGGAGCAACTGTATCATTTCTTATAGTTCCAAGGATTCAAGTAAAGGATTTGAAAGTGGTGGCTAATCGTCAGGCAATAACCTTACGAATGAAATAATCCCAAGAAAATTGAAGCCATGGCCACCAGTCATGATTAGATGAAAATTATGTAAATTGTAAGTTTTGTGGGTGTGTTTCAGCGTATAATGGATTCCAGGCTGGCTTCAAGTTTCTCAACATGAATAGTTCAATAACAGGAATACCATTCTGTTGTTCAACTTGGGTTGGGGAAACGGTACTTGCAAAATCTTTGGCAGCATCAACATTCTACGTTGGATCAGTAAGGCATTATGTTGTACAATGTTTTAGCATTAATATCGAGTTCCGATACATTCTCTTTGACAAGAAACTTAAGAAAACGATGCGATCATCTCTTTGATTACAAGATCAATTGGTGTGTATTCCTATTTATGATGCAGCGGAGTGAAATGAGAGCTGTACCAGTAGACTCCGTTGTTCTGCTACCTCTGCAGCAGAGAAATTCAGGTGCAAATTCACTGTAACCATTCTTTTCCCCGTTTGATACTCTATGGAACCATTCTTTGGGAGTATTTATTCCCTATTTTTTATTTGTTAACTAGATAGGAATATATGCTCCAATCACGAGGGAATAAACATGTATATATGATCACTACTGGTATTTGGTAGGTGTAAGTGTAATTCATTTCTTATTCTTTTCACAATTTTCTAATTATATTTAAGACACTGATTTTACAATTCAGTTCTGGAGTTCAGATTCTTTATTAAATTTTTTGTATTTTTCTTTTGCTGAATATTAAAATTATATTATATTAATATTTTAAATATTTTTTTAATATATTTTAAAACGTCAATATTAAGACATAATAATGGAACAGAAAAAAAAAACTAGCAGAAAATCTAAATTTTTAGTTTTGCTGCCCATGTAAAATGCTTTTACATTAATTTATTTTATATTAAATTAAATTATAGTAAAAATCTGTGTATATAGATGTATGATGTGATGATTAGATGACGTGTTATATCGTCATAACTTTCTTGTATTCGGTTGTCAGATTTGAGATTATGTATGGAACATGTTTCGTGACAAAAAAATGGTCACAACTTCTCTTTTCATTAATTACACTTATTTTTTATTATTTTTACATAACGTTCATGGTTTTGACGCATACATTGGAAAGTCAATTAATAATTTCAATTTTATAAAACTATTATGTAATAACTTTCTCATATATATATATATATATTAATTATTTATTTATTTCTAACGTATTATATGGAGTATTAACTAAAGGTTGTTCTGAAAAAAAAGTTAATGTAACATTACCTTTTGTAAAATGATAGCTAATTTAAAATATTATTGCTATATTATAAAATTGATATTTGAAATGTATTATACTCAGTCGATAAATAAATAGTTGGATGGTTAGTTATAACATTAGTTTAATATAATTAGAGATTTATTTCTATATATATAATTATAAGAAAATAGGAAAATGGCTAACTCTATTTTAAGGCATTTTTAGGATGTAAAACGGCATTATTAAAAAACAAAAAATAGTTCAAACTCTTTAGAGATTAATGTACAAATAAACATGTTTTAAGATATTTAACAAAGTCTCAACATTAGGATGTATTGTTTAAATGTGGGATTAGACGATCTACATTTATATCTAGACTAGTCTATACAGTATAGACTATTCAAACTTTAATTAAAGTTAAATGTTTATGGTTACGTATTGTTTGTAATTTTCTATGTTGTTTTTAAGCATTTACAATGAAATAATATATTGTCAAAAATAAAATAAGATAATTGGATCCATAATTAGAAGACACACTTTGAACTTCATTATCCTTATTTTAATTAAGAAACTCTAACTTAAATTTTATACTTGTTTATCTTTGACTTTGCAGGTTTTAATATCTTTTCACTAATCCTGTGATTGTATATATGTGTAAAGAGATTAAAAAAAAAACATACTTAGAGAAATAAGTAAAAATAATGTTTGAATATTTGACTAGAAATCCTATAAAGATTACTTATTGTATAAATTGATCTCTATAAAATAGAGGTTTCCAAAAACTATACCTAGATATCAGCTGATATTTTGTTTTTCTCTTTTTTATTTTTTCCAAATGAAGAAATTTTCTATCTATCAAAATATATATCTTTTAAAGAAAGAAGTGTATTAATGTTAAAAGTTTTTTAAAAAGCACACTTCACCTAATTTCTTGTGTCTTTATGGCTAACAAGTACACTATTTTATGACTTTATAACAAGTTCTTATATAATTTTAAAATTTTAATTCCTTAATGAATACCTTAAAACAGCAGTTAACACAATTGTAAAAATATAAACGGTTAATTAATTAAAATTATCATGAACAAGGTTTTTAAAACAACAATATTAAATTAATAATATTGTCGCACTCTATTACTAGAGTACAAAGCATAGAAAACTTAAGTGTAATAACTAAATAAACAGGTAATAGCAGCATAAAATGCAATCTGATATAACAGGTAATAGATAGATTCCGTAGATGATTGGGTGGATCTGACAGCGTTGAAATTTATGACGCACGTGAAAACTTCCGAAAAATAAAATTTGATAAAAATTTAAAGTCCGAAAACACAACAACATATGAGAGAAGATTGCGAGTCAACTTTAAGTTCACTTAGCTCTTCTGTTCTTCTTCCAACAACCTGCGATCCTTCTGATCTGAGTCTGAGGTACCATCTTCTTTCTTCTTCTCCAACCTTCTCTTTCTCTCTTAATCCGTTTTCCTTTTCACTTTTCCTTTTCTTCTTCTTCTACATGAGTTACCTGATACTGATATATCTGTATAGTAACCAATTTAAGCAGAAAAGAATCATCTTTCATTCATGGATCAGAAACGTCAGTTCCATACTGAGAACAGAAAGATACAACTAACTTTCCCATACCCGACAAACTGAATGTAACTGAAAATAGGCCATTTATGCACTTAATTAGACAAACTTCAAATTTACCTGCTCATTTACTGCTATTCTTAAGAAAAACCTCTCCTGTTGTTTCTATAATAAAAAAACTCTCGATTTAGTTTTGTATATGTCATTTTTAATCCTTTTATTTATCACAAGTGGAAGAAGAGATTAAAACAGTACGAGTAAAGAGTAAAATATGATGTTTTAAGTATAAGTACTGCAAAGATTTCTTTTTTATAGTATAGGATCAACTGTACTTAAATCATCAGAGAAAATTAGTTTTCTGAATGTTATAATAATCATCTTAAAATTATAGCAGTAATTATTTTCTATTTATTGTAAATGCATTTACTTTATTGCTGATGGATATGTTTCATAAAGTATTTTAAACTGACAACAAACAACTAATGTACACGAATTTGATTCTATTTTTTCTCGATGAAACATTATTTTAATGGTTGGAATTGAGGCCAATGGTTAACCCCTTTAATGGGGGGATTATTGCTTATAGTGTATATCAGTATTGCTTTATCTGTCAAGATAACTGCACTTGAAAGTAACCAACATGGTGCATGGTGTGTCACTCTAACTAATCATTCTGATTCGGTGAATTAAACTGCTATAACTAATCTGTGTTCGTATGTGGTATTATATATTATAATACTAGAAAACTTAATCAAGCTGAAAACAAATGAAAATCTTTGTTGGGAATCGTGTGTTTTATACTATCATTATTTGTTTAATATGAATTCTATGTTTTTGTGGACGATTGACGAGGTACAACAATTGTGTTCCAGAAAATGAGTTCAAAAAGAGGTGGGAGATCTTCCACTGTGGCAACCAATGGTGATTCTTCTTCCAAAGGGAAAAATGCATCAGAGTCTCTTCCAAAAGTTGAGCAATTGAGTCATGATGTTAACCTTCAGTCAGGAGAAGATGATGGTGAGTGGGTGGTGTATTCAAGGAAATCCAAGAATAGAGCCAAAAGCAGTGCTGCAAAACCATGGAGTCCTCCGGTTTCTGGGTATGATGGAGGAGTTGGAAGGGCTTCTGGTTCTGCAACTGGAACTGGAACTGGAAATGGAAATCCTTGGCATTCCAAAAATGCTAACTTTAGAAGAACTGCAGAAGGAAATGCAAGGACCCAGTTAAATGCAAGTAAATCTGACAGCAGCAATGTGATTTCTAGCACATTAATTCGACCTCCCTTGGAGCATGGGTGGAATTGGCAATCCAGAAGTGGTTCCATGCAGCAACGGGGTGATGATAGCATGGTAAAGGATGAGATTAGAGAAGAATCCCCTGTGAAGAATGATGGTGTTGATGAAGAGGGGGAGGAGGGATTTGATGCAATGGAAGATACTGATGAGGATCTAATGAGTGATGACTATGATTCTGATGCTAGTCAAAAGAGCCATGAGACTCGTAAGAAGAACAAATGGTTTAAGGTTTTCTTCGAGAATTTTGATAGCCTAACAATTGATAAGATTAACGAACCAGAAAGACAGTGGCACTGTCCGGCTTGTCGAGGTGGTCCTGGTGCCATTGATTGGTACAGAGGGCTTCAGCCTCTGATTACTCATGCCAAAACAAAAGGGTCAAAAAGGGTGAAGATCCACAGGGAGTTTGCAGAGCTTTTGGATGAGGAATTGCTCAGAAGAGGCACTGCAGTAATTCCACCAGGGGAAGTGTTTGGTATGTGGAAAGGCTTGAAAGATGAGGACAAAGATCATGAAATCGTTTGGCCTCCAATGGTTGTCGTTCAGAACACAAGACTAGAACAGGATGAAAATGACAAGGTATTGTTTTTATGTTAACCTCTTGTGATCATCAGTTACTTTTCCTGAAGTGGTTCTGGGTTTTGTGTTACATGTTTATTTTTTTCTTGATATGCAGTGGCTAGGTATGGGAAACCAAGAGCTTCTTAATTATTTCAGCACTTACGATGCTGTGAAAGCTCGACACTCTTATGGCCCCCATGGTCATCGAGGGTTGAGTGTTTTGATATTTGAAGCCTCAGCTATAGGTTATCTCGAGGCTGAGCGTCTTCACAAACACTTTGCAGAACAAGGAACTGACAGAGATGCCTGGTTTAGCCACCACCGGAGATTATTTCTCCCTGGTGGCCGGAGACAGCTCTATGGCTACATGGCAGTAAAAGAAGACCTGGACATTTTCAACAGACACTGCCAAGGTTTCTTTTTTAGTTCTTTTCCTTAATCTTTTTCTGGTTTTTGATGTCTTCTATGGAGACAGCATGTTGACTTTTATCTGGGGTGTCTTTTTATGTAAAATTGTGTTCAGGTAAATCTAGACTGAAATATGACATGAGATCATACCAGGATATGGTCGTAAACCAACTTCGGCAAATGAGTGAGGACAACCAGCTACTTGTTTATTTGAAGGACAGGGATGTCAGAAAACAAAAACAAACAAAAGCTCTCGAAGAATCCTTGGATATAGTGACCGAGAAGCTGCGAAGGACAATGGAGGAAAATCGCATTGTGAGGTTGAGAACTAAAATGCAACACGAAGAGAACAAGGAAGAGGTAACTGTTGGCAGTCAGTGACAAACTGTTTGATGGTTTATACTGTTTTCTTTTCTAGCTTATGAAACATTTCTTCTTTTTTTCTTGGTATCTTCTGATACTTTGTGTGAATGAAAGATGTACATGCAAGAACAATTTTTCAAGGAGCAGATCAGAATCATTCACGATTCAAGGGCTGCAAAGGAAGAAGAGTTTGAGAGGATGCAGCAGGAGAAACGTGAGAAGGTGAAGCCATTATGTTCCAGCCCCTTAAATGAAGAGGAAGGGAGAGTCAAGTAAGGACTAATTCTTGTGCATTATTTCAACCAAACCAAATTTCATTAAGAGATGTAAATACATATATAAGACAATGTTGGTGAGTTGTTAAGGTTGTGCAGTTGTAGTATTTAAATTTGTCTTTTGATTTTGGTTTGTTTGGATGATAGGGTTGATGAATATCTAAAATTTGTTGAGTTTCAAGATAAAGAAATGGAAAACTTTGTTGCTGAAGAGGAGAAACTTCGAGAAGCTCATAAAGAGAATGTTGCTGCAATGATGCGGAGGCACTGGGAGGAAAAGGTGGAGTTGGAGGAAAGTTTTAACAAGGGACTATCTAAGCTCATGGAAAAGTATTCACTTTCTCACCCAGAAACCAAGTTCAATGGTATCTGATGATAGGGTGTGTTGCACATAGCAGAAAAAGAGAGGATAAATACAGAAAAATAAACAAAAGATAAATGATTAGAGTGATTGTTCTGAGTCGAAGAAGGAAGAGCCATAAATCAGAAATTTAGTTCTTGAAGACAAGGACATTGCATATTCTCTCTTCTTTTATTACTGATTTTATATGTCTTGTTTAAATTTTCTCTAACACAGAACACACTTAGGTCAAAATGGTATATATTTACTATATATAATCTTTAATATTTTTTCTTTACAAATTAATTTGAAAATTAAAACAGAATTAGAGAAAACAATCAGATTAAAAAAATGAGAGGGATTGAAAAATGAAAGATGATGCTCTAACTTCATATTTAAGTTCCAACGATTAATCAATTCAATTATTTAATTTAATTGAATAAACATTGTATAATCAGAAAAAATATGAATCAAACCAAAATATGTTAATTTAATTTTTAAAATCAGAAATAAAAATTACGAAGAGTTAAGTTAAAAATGTATAATTTATTGTAACTAGAATAAGAAAATAATATATAAAAAAGGTTAAGAAAAAAAAAATACACAAATGTCAAATTAAAAAAAATAAAAAAATTAAACAATTATGTATATTGATCTCAATCTATTATAATTTAAAAAAATGAAAATAGAATATCTTTAAAATGTTTTAAATGTACAATAAAATATGAATGTATCTATATATATGTGATTGTGCAATATCAACTTCTTCATGTGACTGATTTTATGTATAACACCAAATTTAGATGAAGTGGAATACACCACTTAGGTTATCAATGGCTTTTGTGATGGAAATCAAAAGTCTTACATTATATATAAAGGAAAGTTAAGTAGTATATATAAATAAGAAAAACCCAAAAAATTTAAGATTTTCATGCTCTCATATTGTTGATTCAGTACCTATTAATGAAGATCTTCTAAAGGTTGTATTGTATTCAACAATGTAATAAATATTGTATTTTTTTTCTTTCACCAGTTAATATTTATGTTTGTTGTTGTGTTTTTCCCTAGAGAAGCAAGTTCCTCGTGTAAGAAATATAATGTGATGGCATTTTCAAATTACAGCAAGAAATTGTATTTATTGTTTCATAGTTTCATTTTAACGTAGTTGTGATTTGGTAGGTTGTAACCAATTTAAGAAGAATTTGGCAGATAAGAAAGATGAGAAAAGAAATGGTTGTGGACAGATGATGGTATACGACAGGTATCTTAAAAAAGGTAAAAATACTCAAGTTGTCTCTCTTAAGAATCATTGTTTTTTCTTCGAATTTGAGTTAAGATAATCCATTTTTGGCAGTAACTAGAAGGAAAGTGATAGGGTAGATTGCCCTTTACAACAGGTAGTTGATGTGGCAAAGCTAATACTATGACTACTTTTCTGAGGTCAGAGATTCTCTGTCTCAACTCTTTTCCAACCTTTGTACCAGAAATCTTTAACTACACTCACTTCCATTTCCCCTCTCTTCCACACTTTTTATTCTTCCTCTTCCTTTTCCTTTCTCTCTCAACTCATTCTCTTCTCTGCACATTCAGACACAACAACAACGCAACACCATCGTTTTTCTTACCTTAGGTAGGCCACAACATCTTCTTATGATTTCAAGTTTGACATGTCTTGTTTTATTCATGAAACCTCTGTTAATTGTTATAACTCTTAAGAGTTTCAATCGGTGTCATTCTTTCATTTTTGTATAGATAGTTTCTTGAAGTTTTATGGAATGCCTTTTTTCAAGCTGGATCCATATAGAAAACCTCAAAAGAACATTATTTGTGAGTTACCTGTTTGAAGGTAAAAAATGTCACGTTAGAGTAAAAGAAAAAAAACAGGCAAGTCCAATTCTAAGACCTTAATAGTGTTATGAGGTGCAAAATCTGATCCACATCCTATTATAAGAAAAACACAGTTCAGCATGGTTTTGAGGGTTGATTCGATAAATGCCAACCCTCCACCTAGAACATTATTGAGGGACATTTGTATGTTGTGGAGTTTCACATACATGTCCCGTGTTTATGGACACAGCTCCTAGGAAACCTTCTTTAACTCGTTAACCTTATCCCATTCCCAGAATTATTTGATATGACATGCTTTGGACAGAACACAAAACATTTGGTTTTCTCATTCTCCAAGGAGATGTGGGTCATCACGAATCATCAATTATTTAACTCTGCATATTTTCACACTGTCTATCCCTGGATCTCAAATCATATATACATATACCACACGTAACAACGCAGTGAAAAGTGCATATACATGATAATATGCTAAGTGATTGTAATTGTTCTCATTGTGAAAGTGTAGTGATGAGAATGGAGAAGGCAACGATCCATGGTGCAGCATCAGATTGCAGGCCACTGACCACCTTTGTTCAGACAAACTCAGATGCATTCAGGGAAGTGGTACAACGTTTGACAGGTCCATCGGAACCAAAAGTAGGAGAGTCTGCAAAGGTTTCGACCATGAAAAGGACAACCTCAAAACTCCATGAGAGAAGGAAATCCATGAAGCCAAAGCTTGAGATTGTGAAACCCATTTTGCATTTCAAAACAGGTGCATGTTCTTCACCCTCTAAGTCATCAAAAAGTTGTAGCTTTCCTCCGAGTCCTGGATCAGGAAGTTCAAGCCTTCTTCATAGCCCCACCACCCCTTCGACCTTGTTCTCCCATTTGAGCATTATGGAGAATGAAAAGAAACAAGAGTCGGTGATGCATGAATTGAACACAGAAGAAGAAGAGAAAGCTATCAGAGAAAGGAGATTTTATTTGCATCCATCACCACGTGCAAAACCAGGTTACAGTGACCCAGAATTACTTATTTTGTTTCCTCTGGCCTCTGCTAAACCATGTGAGAAACTAGAATTTTGACCATTCTCACATTCTACTCTGTTATCTTCACCATCATTACCAGATACCAATATTTAATTCATATAATTTTTAATCAAAATTATGCTTTTTAATTCATATGATTTATATTTAATTGATTCCATCCAGTTCATTTAAATCAAGCATATTAAGTTGGGGCTGTTAAACTTCCTATACTTCATAATTTTTTGGATGGAATCTCATTTATTTTGAAATAGACTTTCTAAGATTTAAAAAAGTTATTTCAAAATAGATTGAAGGTAATAAAAAAAAAGATGTAAAAAGAAACGTATTAAAACTAGATAACATGAAAGTTTGTTCAACTATGTATTCGATTCAATCCATTTAGCCCGTGGATTATAAGATTAGATTAAAAAAATTACATGACCATCATAGATTATTTATTTTTTCAAATATATAATTTTATATTCGTTACCTTTTTTTTGGTTTTTATAATTTTCGCGACCTATGGTAGTTTTTTTTTTCTTATGATACATAATGATGAAAATTAAATATTTATATCAATTTACTATTTAAAGTTAATTAGTAAAACTATAAAAATGTATCCATAGAAAACAGTTATAAAAATAAATAAATTTTACTATTTTTTATATTTTTATGGTGGGTAATTTATTGTCTAGATAGTCGGTCAAATTAGTAAAGTAAGATTAATTGATTTTAAAAGAGAAAAACAATAAAAAAATACATAAAAAAATAGTTACTAAAAAGTAACTATTAGTATTACTGAAATTAATAACTAAAGATATGGATTCTAGACCGGTAAAGAGAGGTTAACCCAATTTTAAAATTATTAAAAATTCATTTAAATTTTTAAAATCACCAATTTTACTCAACTTAATCTTTATGTATATTATTTATATAAATATTTCGTGATTTATACTCCATCCACTACTAAAAAAACTCATATTTCATATCAGTTTTACTTTGAATTTTCTTTTTAGAAAATAGGCTTAAATACTTTTTGGTCCTCATTTTCGTAGTGTTTGTTGCGGATGGTCCTCATTTTCACAGAATGTTTAAAATGGTCTTCATTTTTACAGAATGTTTAAAATGATCCTCATTTTCGCAATTCGTGTTTTATTTGGTCATTGTCTGTAACACCGTTTAAATCATTAACGGAACATTGTACATGTGGCACGATTTGTATTAGGGTGTGTTACGTGTACTGTACAGGTGGCTTAATTAGATATTTGAGGATAAATAACTGAGCTAGGGTTTTGGTAGGGAATGTTTGGGCAGTTGGTGAGTTTTGGCAATCTTGTTCCTCAATTCCCAATTGGTGTTGCTGCAATCTTCTTCTTCCTGCAATCTCATTATATAGGTATGTTACGGTCCCAATCTTCTTCCTTTACCTCTGGCTGTAATTGTTGGAGACAATTGTGTTGTATCACTTCGTGCACTATTGGTGGTTCAACGAGAAACGAATTAACTCTGATTTGTAATTGCGGAGAGATGGCAACTTTGAGGATGACAAGAACTCCAAAGAATATTGGTAGAAAATTTTGGGTACAATCTGTTTTTATTTTTGTGTTAATAATAAATATGTTTTAACTTTTGGTTTATTGATTTACAGAGTGGTGGTTCCAATAATGTGGGTTGCAACTTTTTCAAATGGTGGTGTTGATGAAAAGGATGTCATCATCATGACACAAATGAGGCAGATTAATGATTTGGAGAAGTCATTGAAGGTTGCTGAAAAGATGCTGCAATTAGTAATAGGGTTCACTTGTGTTGTTATTGTATTATTCGTACTGTTATTGTGTGTAATCTTTTAAAATCTATTTTGTACTATTCTTAAATGAAGAAATGAATTAGTTTGATTATGTTGATATTAGTCCCAACATGTTCAAAATGACATCTTAATCTGAACATTGAAGTAAGTGATATTGATCTAAGTTTGAGAAAAATTAAATTGATATAAGTCTGGAAGAAGTTAAATTCATAACGTTAATTCATCCTCATCAAAATGCACTACATTAATGTTTGGCAAGAGTGAAACTGAACGAAGTTTAAGGAAAGTCAAAATGCAGTACATCAATAATGAATTCTACATCAGAAATTCTAAAAAATAACTAAGACGTTTGTAGCTGCTATCATGGTCTCCTCCTAATCTGTAATTTCATCCTAAACTGCTGAGATGGCTCTTCTAGTGTTGGTAGTTGTGTTGCTTGACTCTCTACTTCATTCCTTGGTGGTTGAGTTGTTTGAGTTTCAGTAGTTGGTGTATTCTCGGCAGTTGGTGCATTCTCAGCAGTTTGGGCATCTGGTGCAGTCTCAGCAGGTGTTGCTGTCTGCTCATCCACAAGCTTATCTGGGAATTTGTTCCTGTTATGTCCAATCTGACGGCATATGCTACATTTTTTTCTATGACCTCCTTTGTTGATTTGTGTGTTATCCTTTCTCAACTCCCACTCTTCCAACCTTCTTTTTTTCTTGGGTCTTACTGGTAAGATCCTCTTATGTGATGGATGGACGTCAGGGTAGGGAGTTCTTTCCCATAAGACTTCACCATTGATTGGAAAGATGATGGATTGATATATTTCTTCATAGGTGGATCTCCTGAAACAGATTGGTATGAAGTCCTTAGCATTGACATTGATGAAATTCATTGCTGCAATAGCATGGCAGCAAGGGATAGCAGTCAGAAGCCATTTCCTACAGCTGCAATGTTGAGCATCCACATTCACTGTGTACTTATCTCCAACCATGGATAAGTGCCTCACTTCAAATAGCTTTTCTCCTGACCAACTGCAAATATCATTACACATATCAATACACGAATAAGTTGACTGTGTTAAAAAAAGACAAAAACCTAACTTTGGGATCCAATATTTGGTTAACTCCTTTTCCTTATGTAGTCTGTCAAGGACCTTGGGACAAATGTTTCCTTCAAAAGTTGTAACCTTTTTTCTCTTGGTGACCCACCTTTCCATTAAATAAACTCTGATTTCCTTGAGCATGGTGATTATGGGTTTGCCTCTTGCATCCACTATGACACTATTAAAAGCTCCACTCATATTGTTGACAATTGTGTCGCATATGGCTCGACCACTAAATCTAGACTTGGACCAGAACCTGCATAAATAATAGCGTTAGTATTGATATCATGTATTTGTACAGAAATCAGGTATTTGTACAAAAATCAGGTATTTGTACAAAAATAAGGTATTTGTACAGAAATCAGGTATTTGTACAGTAAAGATACTTTGGAGGTATAACAATAAGGTATCTGTAAGCATCAATATTTAACTCTTTAATTGTTAATATCACTCTTTCCCAAACTGTTGGGTGTGTGCTCCTAGCAGCCTTCCACATGAGTAACTTTAATTTTTGGTCAAAGAATCTTTTTCTGAAATTTGCATACAGATGCCTCATGCAAAACTTGTGCTCAACAGTGGGTAATAGGTCCTGAATGGCAGGTACTAATCCCTGTGCAATGATAAGATTATTAGTACTTACAACATTAAACAAAAATTAATAAATTGAACATATATTAAACATACCTTTTGTTGGTCAGACATAGAGGTCATTGTCCCACACACGTCAATACCTCCAAGATCACCAATAAGCAATTCCAATAACCATGTCCAAGTTTCTTTATTTTCAACTTCCACAACAGCATACGCTAAGGACAGTAACTAATCATTAGCATCTCTACCCACAAAAATCAACAACTCACCTCCGTATTTTCCTTTTAAAAAACATCATCAAAACCTATGATGGGTCTACAGAAGACAAAGGAATCTTTACATGCTTTTAAACAGGAGTAAAACCTCTGAAAAATTGCTTCATCATTATCATTTTTCACTTTAATTTTTATAGTTGATCCAGGATTACATTTTAGTAATTCATGTGCATAGTCATAGATTCTTTTATATTGCTCGCTCTTTAAATGACTCATCTACTATATTTGCAGTCATTGCCTTTGCTTTACGAGTTGTTGATATTGACACATGTGTATTCCATTTTCTTAAAGCCCTTTGTCTTACGTCATTTATCTTTAGCTTTGGATTCTCTATTAGAGTTTGGTCCAAGGTGAATGAACATCAAGTAGTTTCCTTAATTGCCAAATCTTACGGCTACGAACATAGGAACAATATGCGGACCATTGACATTTATTTTGTGCACCCAAACAACCAACCCTAACTCGCTTACTATCATTTTTCAAGAATTTCAAATTTCTCCTTGCATGAATAGCATAAGCCCTAATGGCATCCTTGAAGTGGTTGTTGTTTAGAAAAACAGTTCCTACTTCCCATTTGTAATCTGCCATACTTTTTGGCATTACAAATGTCTGGAATGGACCACATCCTGTCCTTTCATCATTTTTTTCTTCATTCCCAGTTGTTTCACTCTCGCTATCTGGCCCACTAAGTAATTCTTCTGAATGCCATTCATCATCAGATAACTCGATTAAATGACGTGTTTTATTTTCAAATTTACCTCTGCTAGAATCATCACTTTCAGGCATAGTTTCCACTTCAATTTCACCTTCCACTTCAACATCACTATTCAGACCACTAGCATCCCCAATCTCTACTTCAACAGCCTCTTCATGGGCCTCTACTTCACCACCGTGGTAGACAATAACATCGAACCTATCATCACTCATTGCCCTAAAGTAAATTAAATAGATAAAAAAGATGTATTATTAAGCCTACTTTAATGCAATGAGGGACCACTGCTACAATCAATTAAAAATAAAATATTGGGGACCATTACACCAACATCGACAACCGACAAACAAACCAACTAAAATAATACCCAGTGAAGTCCACCTACAGACACAAACTACACAAAATCATGGAAGTAATTTAAAAACCATGCAGAACATCACAACAATCGAAAGACAAACAAACCCAAAAATAGAATTACGAAAACTCTAACCCACGAGCAAACATAACCCAGAAAACCCTAAACCCACTTACCTCGTTGATGATGATTAACTGAAAAATTGAAATGAAGAGTGCAACTGCAATCCAATGATGAAATGACAAGTATTAGCTGTTTCCTCTACAAATCTGAGCTCAAGAAAGACGAAGATGAAGAAATTTCCCTAATTGTAGAATTTCTCCTAAATTTAAAAATTAACGTTAACTAGCCACCTGTACAGTACACGTAACACACTCTAATACAAACTGTGCCACCTATACAATGCTTCGTTAATGATTTAAATGACGTTACCAAAAAGGACAAAATAAAACACGAATTGCGAAAATGAGGATCATTCTAAACATTCGGTCAAAATGATGACCATTTTAAACATTATGTCAAAATGAGGACCATCCGCAACAAACACTACGAAAATGAGGACCAAAAAGGTATTTAAGCCTAGAAAATATTTATAAATTTTGTTATGAAAAAAAATTTGTAAAAAATTGCTGTCAAATTTTTTTGCAAAATATTTTGTATAAATCATTTTTCATAGCAAATTTTGTAGAAAATACTTATGAATTTTATAATTTTGTAGGAAATAATTATCCAAAAAAAATTATCTGTCAATTAAAATTTTTAAACAAAATAGAAAGAAAAAGCTTTTTTTACAAATTTTTTAAACAAATTTATAAAAAGAAAAAATTTATATAATATAAGAATTTTTAGTAATGATGATAAGTTGTTCTTCCCATATTTCCCATATTTACATAGTGAAAATTTTCTTTATCATTACTTATTCTCTTTCCAGACACTTATAAGCTCTATCGGAATCTGCATGGAGGATATATTTTCTTTGCATATTCTAAACATTCATCACCCGACTTGGAGTATCAGCTAGCACTTGGAACCTCATAAATCTTTGTTTTTCCTTTTATGGTTATTGATTTATCAACTCCTAGCACACCACTTTGAAAACAAATCACTTTTGGAATATGCTTTATGTTTCTCTCCTTTTATTGATTCAGCTATAGCCAAATTCTTGTCCATCACAAGAATAAATACCAGTGAGGGTGAAGTGACCTACAAGGTTGGTTCTGCTGAGTTTACTTTTTATGATTAACTTCATCTTCAATCAACATGTTATCATCTTTTTGATGTACTTTTTTTCTTGTGTTCAAATTCTTTATTCATTTTCATATCGGAAAACTCCATTTGCCATATTATATTTTGATCGTAAAATATTTCATATCGACCGACCGAATGAATATAAGGTAGATAATATTACATTAGATTTACGGTATATAAGTAAGGGAGTGTATCCTTTATCTTATAATATAATTTTTATAGAATTTAGTTAGGTTTAAAATCTATTTCTTAAAATAATATCAAAATTTTTTTAACATTGTTTGTTGACTTTTGTGTGTCACTTGAGACTACTATTTAATCATCTATTAATATTTAATTTTATGTACGATGTGTTAAAAATCTTGTATCATCTATTAGTAATAAAGTAAAATTCACTTTGTTATAGCCTGAACAGTGTGCATGTCCTTGTAATATATCTTGAGTATTCCTCTGGAGATTTGTCCACTAGTAATAATTGTTGAACCACAATGACCTCACTGCTACATAGAACCGACAATTTATACTTGATCGATTGTTATTATTAGAATCTTTTTCTTTGAATGGGGTGATAACTGGCACTTCTTAATAGTAGTAATAATTGTGGAATACATATGCTATAGTGTATGTGTTCTAGTTAGGGTTTTGAAGCAGTGAAGTATCAGTGATAGTAAACAAGGAAGTTGTATTATACAGGGACCAGTAGATATTGATGAAATTTCATTATCTAGATACATTTGTACACTAAATGATATAATTTAGTGGTGGTTGTGTAGTTTAAAATGATCATAAAATATTTTGTCATTTCAAGTATAAAGAAAAATAAATAAATTACAAGAAATATATGTAATCAAATGTTACAAAAGTTTAACAAATTACATTTAATTTCAAGTGAAAGAAGGATTTGTCGATAAGAACAATTCAATACAATAACTACAAAAAGATAATGAAGATCCTATGTTTCTAGACCACTAGTGAGCATCATTACATTCAATTAGTGGATATTCTTTGTGTAAAAAAATAATTTCTAATTCTTTTTACCATTTTTCTATAGACCTAATTTGCTTTAATTTATTTTATTGTATCAAAAAATTACTTGTCCTTGTGGTGTGGGTATTTCTTTTTCCTTTTCAACATCCTCTTGAACTTCTTGAAATTCAATATTATATATCATATTCCTAATATTTTGAGTCTTTTTAGTTTCAAAACTAATATCATATTCCGTAGTTAAAAAATAACAATTTATTTACATATAAAAGATAAAATTAGTTTTGTAGTATTTCCTATCTTAACATATCAATCAATAGAATAATAACATCCTTTAACATATTCAACTAGAGTTATTATAAAATTCAAAGGTATATTTCTTTCGTCTTTACAATGTCAAAATATCTTATTTTTTCAGTTGTTGCTTTCATGAGAACAAGTATGGAGATTTAAATTTCTTTAATTTATGTTTATGTTTGGGAGGAAAATAGGAAAAATGGGTGCCCCACGTGCCACGACATTTGTGCGTCATTTTCTTCTTTCATGTGACACATAATTCATGATAACTGCTACTGTTATGAAAAAGATGATAAATGATTCTACCAATCCCTTTCCTTAAGCTCAAAAAGAGTAAATAGTGGAAAATGACGGATTCTTATTTTTCTCCACATGAGCATTTTTTTTTCAGTAATAATCTTAAAACAATTTTAGTTTTAATACACTTTTAATGTAGCATTTAATATCAATATATGTTATATCAATATATGTTAGACAATGACAAGAAAAAAATCTTCTGTTAAATTTTATATGGAACATTTTCTATTAAATAACCTTTTAAAAGTAATAAATCTAAAATATATTTTTTTCAATAAATTGTTCCAAACAAGAAGGTTTTTAATGTATCTGGAAAACCCATACATTATAACTATCTACAAGATAAGAAAATAGCATGAAAATGCCCTTTCGAGGTCCTAAGATAAGGTAATGGGCCAATGACATGATATCTTGTAGAAAAAAAAAGGCACCATAATTTTTCAACGTTTTAATAATCTCAGTAATGAATGCATAACAACTACCACAGAATCAACCATAATTGAGGTTGCTGATTAACAGTGAAAAAATTAAAAAAAAATGGTGAAGATGAAAAAAATTTCAAGAAAAGATGGGTCTTTTAATAGATAAGCAAAATTTGGTCAAGAAGCTACAAACAAGGTAAAAACTTATTTTTTTTGTGAATTTTGTCTCCAAGAAGTTACTTAAAGTAGCCCTCAATAACTTGATTGGACCCATTGTCTACTAACCCAAAAGCATCTCTTAAATTCAGTGTTTTTCTCATAGTTCTTCTTCCAATTCCTCCATTGCCCTTTCTCATCATGGCAGTGAATTCCCCATAATCTATTTGCCCATCCTGCACCACAGATCCGCCATTAATACCCCAACAAACAACTTGGTACCGACAGACACAATACAAGAAATGGAACAGTACTTACATTGTCTTGGTCAATTTCCTTGATCATGTCATCAATGTGAACATCATCTAAACCAAAGTCCTTACAAGCTTGTTGTATCTCATCAAGGGTTATGTAACCACTACCATCCTTGTCAAAATAGGAGAAGGCTGACACCAGGTTTTCCTCTCTCTCCAGCTTGTTTAAATGAACAGTGGCGGCAATGAATTCACCATAATCAATTGTTCCACTTTTATCAATATCTGCCTGTTCCATGCCATGTTACAAGATCTAGTGTCAGAATTAAAGGCAAAGCAGCATGAAAAATGGACTAGAAATTGATAGTAACAGACACATTTCAAACTAGCACCCTTTATGTTTGATTAAATTCCTGTGACCCTTAGTGAGGTCACATCCTATTTAGGTCAACACACAATCATTTCACTTCATCACAGTATGAGTCTATTTGGATACAAAACTAAAAGTGTTTTTTAGAGCTTTGTATCCAAACCACTTTTAACTTGTATCCAAACATGCCATATGTTGAGAAATGTTTCTGTTATTAGCATTCATCAAAAAATCTTACAGCATCCATAAGATCCTTGATTTCAGACTCCATGAGTTCAGATCCTACTCGCTTCAAGCCGTCTTTTAACTCATCAAACGTTATGGATCCACTGTTGTCGGTGTCAATCATCTTGAATAACTCTTTCAGGCCACCAATTTCTTCTTCAGACAGCCTCTCGGCAATAACCTAGGATTAAGCAAGCAAAAAACCATAAATGTTGTGGTATTAAGATGGCATGCAGAACGAATAAAAAAAAGTGGATCACTTTTGACTTCATGTTTTACTAACAACAGATAATATAATGGCATAGTGTTTCCTTTTTGCCGATTTGTCTTAATTTAATGGAAAACTAAGAATACCAATTATGGAAAAATATCACATTTTTTAAGATGGAATGCAAATAACCTTCTTTCAATATCTACTTATGTTAGCTTTCCAACCTTGGTATTTCCTACTTGAAGCAAAGCCAAAACTTCCAGCAAAGAATGGTTCAAGTTCCTTCAGAACTGAACCTTGTCTTCCAATTTTAAGGCTCATAGATATGAAAATCATGTAAGAATAAGGATGAGGCTGCCTCAAGATCCACATTCAATAAAACAATATATAACTCATAAGTCCAAACAGAGAACTGAAATTAAGAAACAGAATCCAAAAGAGCGTGTATAACCAGAATCAAAATACAAGTAAAAAGAAGCCACCATATCTATGAAGTGTATCTAACCAATGATAGCTGTTGAGAAATCCATTGGGACATAATCCAATTGTTTGATTTGATTCCAACCATGTAGCTTTTTCCGGCTCCAATACCCTTGGCCTTGCTTTGAGGGTAAGGGTGATCAAGAGTGAGAGTTCATCTTTATTTATTTACTTTTTTTAAGACAAAGTAAGAGTCATTAATGATACAGTTTTTTTTCTTCTTAATTTCCCAATAAAAATATATTAAAAATACCTTTTTTGACACTGTCAGTTTAAATATTTACATTATCAACTAATTTCACCACCATGCTTTGTAATAAACTTTACTACCGAGCAGCTTTTCTGGGTCTTGTTAAGAAGAATGCACAAGAAATTGAGTAACTACGAAAAAAAATGGCTTTCCAATGGATGTTGAAACAATTACAATCTGGTTAGCTGAAATTTATATTATATATGCATATGGTAACTTTTCATTGTAACAGGAAGACAGAGAAGTGAGTACTCTCGAAAGCAAACTTGTTCATCCATGCTCAGCATATATTAGAATATGTGGAAATAACCAAAAAGATCTCATCATATGTTGGATTATCTTCTAAATGTAGTTGTCTTATGTCATAATTATATCTTAGATCAGTTACCATGTTTCCTTATCTGGTTATGATTTGTTGTTGTAATTAATAAGGTTATGATTAGTATAAATAAGGGTTAGTAAGTACACTAGGTTTTATAAACACATTATTAAATAACATCAATACATTGTAACATCTTACATAAAAATCAAATCATTGCTTCATTATCTTTTATCCCTCTTCCCCTCAATACAAAAAATGTAAAATATCGTAATTTGGACAAACACAAATTCTCTAGCCAGCAAAAAGTTCTAAAGAAGCCTTACCCGCAATGCCATCTTTTTCAGTTTATTCATTGCAGAGAACTGTTTCAGGCGTGATAAAACTGCAGAATCTAGAGGTTTATCCGGTGCAATGCTGTCATCAACAATCCATGGGTGACCTGACACAGAAAGACATCTTACAGCTCTTAGGACATTCTCAGAATTTATGTAGTAACGTTGTAAACTTAATAATGTTATTTGCTCAACAAGAAGTTTTAGCAACTTACGGAGTACTTCATGTGCTGTAAGCCTGGTTTTTGGATTTTGATCAAGCATTTTCCGAATTAGATCCTTGGCACTGTCTGAAATGCTAGGCCAAGGCTCAGATTGAAAATCAAGTTTTCCCAATAAAATCTGTTTGAAGATCCCGGGTTCAGTTTCTGAAAGTAACAACTTGCAGATCAGTATCATCAATGAAGAAAACACAAATATGATAAGATCCCCAATTATTAGTTTAACATATAAATTGCTAGTAGTTACCAGCCCAAAATGGTGGCACCCCACTTAACAAAATGTACAGAATAACCCCTGCACTCCACACATCTGATTCAGGCCCATAGAGCTTGCGCAAGACCTCTGGTGCAACATAGTATGGGCTCCCGACAACGTCACAAAATGATTCACCTGAAAAAGGATCTCAGTTTATAAGCATTTGCAGTTTATATCTAACAACGAAGAAAGGAACAAAACATGAATTTTAACTGTAAGATGAGACTGCAAAACTTCTACTTAGTATAGTTTTACTGACAAATACTTTTCTCCATCCATAATATGCACAAAGATGAAACAGGTTGTTGCAAGGAAAAAACTGAGTCAATTATTCAGTTCATTCTTCAGTGCCCACAGGGATTTCTCACACAATAAGGTTCCTTATTCAATTTAATTGACGTCTTGAAAAAGGAGGACCATAATGTAGGAATGTCTACATTAAACACGACATCAGTGGACTATATTCTTCAAGGTTCCACCATGGAAAACCACTTGTGAACCCCCTCGTTGAAAAGGGAAAGGCAACATTCTCATCTCTAATTGATCACATTTCAAAAACAAACACAGACCACAAGCAACCACAACTATTCCCCACACCCCGTAGCTTCTTTAATTTCATCCTATCAGCAACCACCAGATCATAATCAATTCCACAATCACGCATCCAAATGACACAATCATACCTACAATATAACCAAACCCCTTTTTCACCATTTTCTATAAATAATCACCCAATTTCATTAAAGAAATAAAAACAGTGAAATTTTTATTGGAGTGAATCCAGATATTAATTTATCAATAAAACTCATTTAAAAGACCAACCTTTCATAACAAATACTCTACCAAGAATCAAATCCTGAACACTAACAACCCAAGAGATAAATAAATAAGCTTGGAATAAGGAATTCATCAATCCACCTCCAATCACAGCAACAATCTCCCCACCCCACTTCTAGAAACCAAAACACTAAGCAATGACAAGAAACCATTCACACTCTCACACATTAGAGAAAGCAAATTCAAGATTGTAAACACTAGTTTGAAGTATAACCAACGAATCCAGAATATAATCAGACCCCTTTCTCACCAAATTAAAAAACAGAACACCATTCCACCAAAAAAAAAGTTGACAGCTTTTTTGAGGTGAACTCTGGTTATCTCTGAGCTAGAGTTAGAAACTAATTTCTCAGGACATTCTCTAACATATGTTCTTCCATAAACACAGAACACTGAAAACCCAACCCAAGAGACAACTTGGAGTAAGGAATCCATCAATCATCCAGCTTCAATCAGATCATCAATCTCCCCGACTGACGCACTTCCCAAATTTAGCAACCAAAAAACTTAAAAAGGAAAGAAAGCGCCAACACTCTCACATCGCATCACATCAACAAAGTAACCAAATTGAAGATTGTAAGAACAAGCGCACACTCCGATTGAATCCAAAACCCACCAGGCTTGTAAAAAACGGACAACCCGAAGTCGGTAGCTTTTAGCTTGGCATCCTCGTCAACAGTATCAAAGAGAAAGTTCTCGGGCTTGAGGTCCCTGTGCATGACTCCAAGCGAGTGACAAGCCTCGACAACCTCAACAATGGTCTTTATCAACCTCGCCGCCTGTCTCTCACTGTAGTGGCCCTTCTGGACGATCCGGTCGAAGAGCTCGCCACCCTCGCAGAGCTCCATCACGAGGTGCACGGCGGAAGAGTCCTCGTACGCACCCTCGATGCGAACCACGTTGGCGTGCTCCGACAAGTGGTGCATTATCTGAATCTCCCGCCACACGTCCTCGTAATCCTCCTTGCACAGAAGCTTCCGCTTCGGAATCGACTTGCACGCGAACTTTCCCCCAGTCGTCCGGTGCGTGCACAGGAACGTCGTCCCGAACTGCCCCTGCCCCAGTTTCCTACCCACCTCGTACACCTCCCGGATGTTCTGCGTCCGGTGCGGCAGAACCCACGCTGCTTTCACCGTCACGTTTGTCGAACTCGAACTCGATTTCGCCGCCATTGTTCTCTGTCGGGTCACCCAAAAAACAAACCTTTAAAGTAGTCAACGGCAGTGCAGTGCGTTAAGTTTGGAACAGAAAGGAAAGTTTTTGTTTTTCAGGTGCTGTGGTGGTGGCTACGAGTTACAAGTGAGAGCGTGCTCTTGGGCATGCTGTATTGTGTTCTCTCTCCTTGGAAGATGCCATGGTGATTTGATTTGGGAGCGGAAATGGAAAAAATTTAGGGGAAGAAGAAAGAAGGTGTGTGAAAATTTGTGCTTTTTGTAAGAACTATGGGAGTTTTGCTTTGAAGTTTGAATTGAATGAGTTGAATGAATGAATTGCGGAACATTGAATTGCGGACACAAGTTGTGTTGTTTTGTGTTGTGCTGTGAGATTATTAAATATCTGATGATGCTTTTCCCCAATTATATCCGCAGACATCTGCACCACTTGTCAAATAAATAAACCATATACCTTTATTTTATTTTAATCTTTATAAAAGTTGTGCTCACTGAATAATAGCAAATGTGTTTTAAGAAAATATGTTGCTATTTTTTTTTTCAGGTACTCTTTATCTGCTTTATAAATTGTGAAATATTTCACACTATGTATTGGATTTTCTCTTTACGTGCCTCATTTTCTTAAAATGCTTTCAAATAAATAAGAATATAGTCATATTTTAGTCACTATCACTTGTTTTAGAAGTGACAAAACTTACTTAAAAAAAAAAAAAAAATAAAAAAAAATTGATCTGGAAGAGACACTAACACTGGCTGCGGAAATGAGTTCTGAAGAAGTCTAAAAAGTACAAAGAGTTGACTGATAAGAGAAAAAAAAAATGAAAGCTATAAGAGATATTTAAACCTTATCCTTTGATCAAAGATAACCACTTAAGTACTATTATTATTAAGTTGTTCGAAGTTGTTCATAACACAATATTTCTTCTGATTTTATATAACTTAATTAATCAATGACGTGTACAAACCAAATCTTATCGGAGAACTTTAAACTTGCCGAAATAACCATGTAAACTCATTGAATGGGTATTCTTTTTACTTATGGGATGTCGTTGTTATTCTTATTTCATGTTTTTTATTTTCCTTTTTGTTTCCATTTAAATTAACATTTTTAGTGGCTCCCTTGTCACTAACTTCACTACAATTAATTGATGATATTTATGGTTAGTGTTCTCATTTCACACAATTCTTATATTTTCTATCAAGTCATAATCGTATTGTCCAGTTTTAATATGGGCACCCCACAAATGTGGTCTAAATTAGAAGTTTGTAAAACCTAAGTAACCAAAAATATTTATTTCTAAGTAACCAAAAATATTTATTCCTTGTGAGAGAATTTCTCATCTATATTAAAGACTTGTCTTACCGATTAATCATTTCACAATCCATTTAATATTGGTATAACTCCATTTTTAAATAAATTTGATTAATTAGTGACTTTGACACATAAGCTTTAGTTTTTTATCTTCGACATGTTGTGACTAATGCCATGAGCTAGAATCAACCAAATTATGATCCAAATCTTTGTAGTACTCTAACAATTTGTTAGATTTATTTTCGTTAAATTTGTTTTTAAAACATATACTTAATTAGTCGGATGGTACCCACTTTTATTTAGATGTGTCAGTTTCATACCCGCTATTAAAAATGTGTCAATTGAGTCCCAATTTTTTAAAAGATGTCTCAATTAAGTTTTTTTCAACAAAAGAATATTAAGAACATTACCGATATTGACATTTAAAATGTCTTACAAAATTAAATATTTATATTTATATCAAAGTTTAGTGGTAAAAGTCATGAATTAAGTTAACGACTTTAGTAATTTTTGTCTGAAAAAGGTCTAATTAAGACAATGATTAAAACACTTTTTAAAAAATTAGGACTAAATTGACGCATTTTTCAAAACAGATATCAAACTGATATATTTAAATAAAAATGAGTATCATCCTACTTATTAAAATATGTGTTTGGCAACCTCACTTTAATATATCTATTGGCACAATCACAAAATAGTATATTAAATGAATAAAATAGTTATAATAAATCTTAAAAAGATACATTGTTAGAACCCACTAACTACCCCTCTCCCCACACTCTCTTCTACCACAGAAAACACTCCACTCCCTGTATTCCTTCTCTCTAAACCCTCTCACAACCTCCCTCTGAAGCAAACCATTCTCTCTTCTGATCACTTCCACTCTGTTGCAGCTGCTGGAACCCGGAACCAGGAGAGGAACTTCTCCTCAAGCTGAGCCATCTCCCCTTCCGGTAAGACAAATTCAGTTCCTCCCAATTCTCTTCAATTCTGGGATTTTTGGATTTTATGCTTACCAAACCGAATTAAGGTCTTAAACTCACCCTGAGTTATGAATTTCAGCCCCTTAGGTTGAGGACTTGAGGTGCCCTTGTGTTAGAGCCTTGCTTGTGGTGTTTTTTTTAAGGTAAAGGGAAAGCTAACCGATATTTTGTCCATTTGAGCTATAAATTATGTTTTGTATGAGATTGGTGTGTTGAATTGATTTCTGGAAATGTTTGTGCGCGTGTATGATCATGTTTGTCTTGAAAATTCGTTCTTGCATGTAAAAATAGTGGGATGATCTGTTATTTTCGCCTAGGCGGGCTGTTCTCACCTGAGCGAGAATATCAGGAAGACCCCCTCTGCTACTAAGCGAAATCTCGCCTAGGCGAGCTGGAGTCGCTTAAGCGAGACACACTCTCGTTTAAGCGAGCCAGTTTAGCCTGAGCGAGAGTTCGCTCAGTTTTAATGTTTGCCACTGTTTGATGTCTCGCCTAGGCGAGGTAGCCTCGCCTAAGCGAGATGGATATCTCGCCTGGGCTAGATTGCCTAGCTTAAGCGAGATTCACTGCAGTAGAGTACCTCAACTTCTGTTTTAAGGGAAAAATGACATGTTTTGCCATGATTCTATGCGAGGAAGCTTTCACATGTTTAATAAGTCATTACTTATTGTATTGTGTGATGAGATTTGAAGAGTATGAGTACTTAATGTGATGGTTGTAATGGAATTTCAAGGGAAGTTCATGTGAGTCGTTAGAGTGTAAGGACGTGTGGAATCCATATTTGGTTGGTATTCTGAAACTCCAATAATCATTCACGCTCAGATAGAGTAGAATGGATTATGTCGTGAGGAGTAGCAGGAGGTCCTAGTCTTTGGATTGATCTAGTCCTAGACGCGAAGGGGACTTACCCTGGGAACGGTCGGGTGATAACCCCTTGTGTCCAGACTCTGCAGAGTCTGGGAACCGTTGCAGGTGCAAGCCACCAAGAGCTCCAATGTCGCTTACACAATCCGGATATCGAGTCTAGAATTTTAAATTACTAATCTATGTGTTGTGAGTGATGTACATGATATCTTGCATTATCTTTCTTTTCTTTCAGTTGGCTTACCCTTTCTTTTGTTCATGTGGTTTTGCGCTCGCGGTTTCTCCTTGCTATGATCGCCTACTGTTGGTGTGAGCAGAGCCTAGCCCAGGTGATGATGCCCCCTCCAGAGCAGGAACTGACCTCTCTTACCTATAGCTGTAGTAGTTTTGAACCAGGCTTTTGAGGAGTCTTAGCTTGGCAAGTTGTTAGGCCCCCTTCTTATACTTTTGGATGACTGTACCAAACACTTATACCATATATATATATATATATATATATATATATATATATATATATATATATATATATATATATATATATATAAAATTGCTAACTCTACTATCTGCTATGATTGATCACGAACTAATGTTTTGTTTGATAGTGTGAAAGACTATTAAATGGGATGTTACATTTTTGGTATCAGAGCAGTAGTTCCTTTAGGGGTTTGTAGGTGTGAGCTCACCTAGTTTCTGTTGTGTGTTTCTCGTGGTGTTTTGGTTCAATTGTGGTGTTTGAAAGATGGACTGATGATCCTCTCTTTGTGTGGTCAGAGCTATGGCACCTAGGCCTCCTCCTCCTCCTATTCCTAACACAGATGGTTCTCACTTGGTGGGGACGATTGAAGCAATGTTGGCAGCCATGCAGCAACAGAATGCTAACATGGTGAACCAGCACAACTTAGCCTTGCAGCAGATGGAGTCTGCTAGGCTTGCAGCGGAGGCGACCCAGCAGAGACATTTGGAGGTCTTGCAGCAGTTGGGGGAGAATCGATCTGCAGCTGGATCTTCCCAAGCTCCACCGTCTCGAGTACAAGAGTGGAGTTTGGAGGATTTTCTTCAGCATCACCCGCCTCGTTTCGATGGCAAGACCACTCCAGATGAGGCAGACCAGTGGATGAGGGATATGGAACGGATTTATGATGCCAAGCGGTGTCCAGCAGAGAACAGGTTGGCTTATTCTGAGTATTTGCTAGCTGGAGAGGCTGTTCATTGGTGGTCTAGCATGAAGATGATGCTAGAAGACAGCAGGGAGACGGTCACCTGGGAGCTGTTCAAGAAGAAGTTTTATGCCAAGTACTTCCCAGACAGTGTGAGATACGCCAAGGAAGTGGAGTTCTTACAGTTGATGCAGGGAGAGATGTCAGTGTCAGAGTACGCTGAAAAGTTCAAGCACCTGGGCAGATTTCACACTTTGAAGATGGCTGAAGATTGGCAGTGTAGGAAATTTGAAAATGGACTGAGAGGCGATCTTAAACTCATGGTGGCTCCGCTCTCCATAAAGGAGTTTCCTGCTTTGGTGGAGAAAGCGAGGGTAATGGAGAAGCTAAAGGCAGAAGTTGAAACTCAACAACGGTCGCAGCAGAAGGTGGGAGGACCATCTGGGTCCATGAGCAGACAAGACGACAGGAGGAAGCCTTACTCTAGACCTCCGCCTCAGGGGTCTAGGAGACTCCCATCTCAGACGCATCCGCCCCAGTCACATCAGCATCAGTCCCCTCATCATCACTCTCACAGACCACAGTGTTTCCATTGTGGAGGGCCCCACATGAGGAGCGCTTGCCCCCAGCTTGGTGGTAGGCAAACATGTCACAGATGTGGGCAGGAAGGCCACTTCATCAGAAATTGCCCCACTGGTAGGGGTACAGCGTCTAGACCTTCGACGCGGTCACAGCCACAACAGGCACGGGGAGGTGCTAGGCCCCAGGCAGCTGGTCGAGTGTATGCCGTGACGGGTGCAGAGGCAAACAGATCAGGTAACCTCATCATTGGATCTTGTGTGATTGGCAGTAGGAGTTTGTGTGTGTTATACGATTCGGGAGCGACACACTCTTTTGTGTCGGAGTCTATAGTGGTGGAGTTGGGTCTCCCGGTCAGGGAACTTCTGTACGACCTGGTAGTGTCTACACCTGCTTCTGGGATGGTCAGAACCTCGACGTTATGTGCTAGATGCTTGATCGAGGTTGAGGGGCGTAAATACAGGGTGAACCTCATCTGTTTACCTCTGGAGGGCCTGGATGTGATCTTGGGAATGGATTGGCTATCTGCTAATCGCATTCTCATTGATTGTAATGAGAAGAAGGTGTTGTTTCCCAGCCCAGAAGATGAAGAGATGTTGTTATCCTCACAACAGGTGGATCAGGCTATGAAGGAGGGATCTCAATGTTTCTTGGTTCTCACTCAACTGTCTGTTGAGAACGAGGATAGACACATTGAAATGTCTGTAGTGAAGGAATTTCCTGATGTCTTCCCTGATGAGGTGCCCGGTTTGCCCCCTTCCAGAGAGATTGAGTTTTCTATTGATCTGGTGCCTGGAGCAGGGCCAGTATCAATAGCACCTTACAGGATGGCTCCTGCTGAGCTGGCAGAATTGAAAAAGCAGATTGAAGAACTGCTGGAGAAGCAATTTATCAGGCCCAGTGTGTCGCCTTGGGGAGCGCCGGTGTTACTGGTCAAGAAGAAGGATGGCAGCTCTAGGCTTTGTGTTGATTACCGGCAGCTCAACAAGCTAACCATCAAGAACAAATATCCTCTACCAAGGATAGACGACTTGATGGATCAGCTGCATGGTGCTGCTGTGTTTTCGAAGATCAACTTGAGATCCGGATACCATCAGATTAGAGTTAAGTCTGATGACGTGCAGAAGACTGCTTTCAGATCCAGATATGGGCACTACGAGTACGTAGTGATGCCTTTCGGCGTTACTAATGCCCCTGCTTTGTTCATGGATTATATGAACCGAATCTTCAGGCCTTTTCTAGACAAGTTTGTGGTAGTGTTCATAGACGACATCTTGGTATACTCCCAGACTTATGAAGAACATGCAGAGCATCTGAGGACCGTTTTGAGCATCCTGAGAGAGAAGCGGCTCTATGCGAAACTGTCTAAGTGCGAGTTTTGGATGACCACGGTTCAATTCTTGGGGCATGTGATATCAGCACAGGGCATCTCCGTGGACCCATCCAAAGTGGAGGCTGTGTTAAAATGGGAGCGTCCTAAATCGGCGACTGAGATAAGGAGCTTTGTGGGACTGGCAGGATACTACCGAAGGTTCATTGAGGGGTTCTCAAAGATTGTGGCACCTTTGACTCAGCTGACTCGTAAGGATCAGCCTTTTGCCTGGACCGACCGGTGTGAAGATAGCTTCCAGGAGTTGAAGCAGAAGTTAACCAGTGCTCCTGTGCTGGTAATCCCTGATACCAACAGACCGTTCGAAGTTTTCTGCGATGCTTCCCATCAGGGGCTGGGGTGTGTTCTTATGCAAGAAAGGAAAGTGGTTGCCTACGCCTCTAGGCAGCTTAAAAGTCATGAGAAGAACTATCCCACCCACGATCTTGAGTTAGCGGCTGTGGTGTTTGCACTTAAAATCTGGAGACACTACCTGTATGGCGCTCAATTCCAGGCTTTTAGTGACCACAAGAGCCTGAAGTATTTGTTCGACCAGAAAGAGTTGAACATGAGGCAGAGACGATGGATGGAGTTCCTAAAGGATTTCGACTTCGAGTTGTTGTACCACCCGGGAAAAGCGAATGTTGTGGCCGATGCCCTGAGCCGAAAAATAGTTCACGCATCTTATATGATGGCCAGAGAGTTGGATTTAGTAGAACAATTCAGAGACATGCGATTGCAGGTGATTTTAGGAGAGGATGTCATTAGGTGTAACCACCTCACTGTGTCTAGTGATTTCCTCGTCCTAATTAAAGAGAGACAATTATCTGATCCTAAGTTGCAGAAGACCATGGAATTGCTTGGCACTGAGAAGGCCAAGGACTTCGTCGTAGGGAGTGATGGGGTGTTAAGGTTCAGAGGCAGGGTCTGCATACCTGAGGACCTGGAGGTAAAGGGCATGATTCTCGAAGAGGGGCACAAAAGTCGTTTTAGCATGCATCCAGGCATGACTAAAATGTACAATGATCTGAAGGAATCTTTCTGGTGGTCAGGAATGAAGTCAGATGTCGCTCAGTATGTGTCGTCTTGCTTGACCTGTCAAAAGGCTAAAGCAGAACACCAGAGGCCTGGGGGGATGCTACAGCAGTTAGAGATTCCGGAATGGAAATGGGATAGCATAGCTATGGATTTTGTTACCCATTTGCCACGGACGGTGAAGGGCCATGATGCCATATGGGTGGTAGTAGACCGTCTAACCAAAAGTGCCCATTTTCTAGCAGTGAACCTGAGGATGTCCATGACAAGGTTGGCACAGTTATATATCAGCGAGATTGTGAGGCTCCATGGAGTGCCGTCGAGCATAATTTCTGATAGAGATCCCCGTTTCACCTCCCGCTTCTGGCAGGCGTTGCAGAGTGCTATGGGCAGCAGACTATCCATGAGCTCGGCTTACCATCCCCAGACGGACGGCCAGTCAGAGAGGACGATACAGTCTCTTGAGGACCTTTTGCGGACGTGCGTACTGGATCATCTTGGTGCATGGGATGCGGTCCTGCCTTTGGTGGAGTTTACGTATAATAACAGTTTCCATGCAAGCATTGGCATGACGCCATATGAAGCTCTCTACGGCAGAAGGTGCAGAACTCCTTTGTGTTGGTACCAAGATGGAGAGTCTGTGATGGTAGGGCCAGAGTTACTAAGACAAACCACTGAGAAGGTCAAGTTGATACAAGAAAGGATGTAGGCGTCTCAAAGCAGACAAAAATCCTATGCCGATCAGAGAAGGAGACCCTTGGAGTTTGCTGTGGGAGATCACGTTTTCTTGAGGATTACCCCGACCACCAGTGTAGGAAGGGCTATTCGCTCAAGGAAGCTATCTCCTAAGTTCATTGGTCCATATCAGATTCTGAGGAGGATTGGACCAGTGGCTTATGAAATCGCCTTGCCCCCTCAGCTATCCAACCTTCATTCTGTTTTCCATGTCTCTCAACTCAGGAAGTATGTGGCTGACCCCTCACATGTGCTTGAGGCAGAAGATCTGCAGATTAGAGGAGATCTTTCAGTGGGAGTACAACCTGTTAGTCTCGGTGGTAGCCAGACAAGGCAGCGAAAGGGAAGGTCCATCAGTCTAGTTCAGGTTATCTGGGACAAGAGAACTGGTGATTTCACTTGGAAACTTGAGGAAGATGTGAAGAAGTCCTATCCGCACCTTTTCTCTGGTGAGTTTTAATTTTCGGGACGAAAATTTTGTTGTTGGGGAGATTGTCAGGACCCACTAATTTCCCTCTTTATACACACCCTTCTTCCCCAACTTCTCTCACAGAACCACCAACACCTCTCTGCTCTTCCCTCTCTCTGAACAGCCACCCCGTCTCACTCTCAAGCAAAACTCAGTTTCTTTTCCCTTTTCTAATCACTTCCCCTCTGTTACAGCTGCTGAAGACCCAGAATTTAGGAGAAGAACTCCTCCTCTAGCTAAGTCCTCCTCCCCTTCCGGTAAGTCAAATCCAGTTTTTCTTGATTCTCTTCAATTCTAGAATTTTGGAGTTTGATATCTACCAAGACCAAATTAGAGTCTTGTACTCACCCTGAATTTTCGAATTTCAGCCCCCTTAGGTTGAAAATTTGAGGTACCCTTGTGCTAGAGCCTCACTTGTGGTGTTTTGTTAAAAGGTAAGGGAAGCTAACCAATACCTTGTTCATTGAGCTGTAAATTATGTTTTGTATGAGATTGGTATGCTGTATTGACTTCTTGAAAGGCTTGTGTGTGTGTATGATCATGTTAGCTTCGAATTTGTGTTCTTGCATGTGAAAACAGTGAGATGATCTGTTATTTTCGCCTAGGCGGGCGAGTCTCGCCTAAGCGAGACTATCAGAAAGGCTCACCTCTGGAACTAAGTGAAATCTCGCCTAGGCGAGCTGGAGTCACTTAAGCGAGACATACTCTCACCTAAGCGAGCCAGTTTAGCCTGAGCGAGAGTTCGCTCAGTTTTAATCTTTGCTCCTGTTTGATGTCTCGCCTAGGCGAGGTAGCCTCGCCTAAGCGAGATAGCTTCTCGCTTGGGCTAGATTACCTAGCTTAAGCGAGATTCACTGCAGTGGAGCACACCAACTTCTGTTTTAATGGAAAAACTACATGTTTTACTATGATTCTATGCAAGGAAGCTTTCGTGTGTTGATAAGTTATTAATTTTTATATTGTGTAATGAGATTTGAAGGGTATGAGTATGTGGTGTGATGGTTGGAATGGAATTTCAAGGGAAATTCATGTGAAATGTTAGAGTGTAAGGACGTGTGGAATCCTAAATTGGTTGGTATCCTGAAACTCCAATAATCATTCACGCTCAAATAGAGTAGAATAGATTATGTCGTGAGGAGTAGTAGGAGGTCCTAGTCTTTGGATTGATCTGGTCCTAGACGCGAAGGGGACTTACCCTGGGAACGGTCGGGTGATAACCCCTTGTGTCCAGACTCTGCAGAGTCTGGGAACCGTTGCAGGTGCAAGCCACCAAGAGCTCCAATGTCGCTTACACAATC